>ERZ837487.318-NODE-318-length-73075-cov-10.258107_pt1 | contig 73075 bp, 67 predicted proteins | sample MGYA00519911_ERZ837487 | MGnify/ENA primary metagenome ERZ837487 (study PRJEB31850, sample SAMEA3708818) | human gut metagenome | biome: human gut; feature: human-associated habitat; material: faeces | place: China | collected 2014 ... | reverse complement strand
TCAGCTTCGCTGACCAGAATCACGCGCCAAGTCTCACGGACGTTCGACTTGAATTTGTGTGCAAAATAAACAACAGACTGAATGAAAAATAATAAAATTTATAACAATTTTCATATTGATATTTTTTTAACGAATTGATACAATACAGTCATAACAATGTTAAAAAAATATCAATGAAAGCATCTATAAACGATACCACTTTTCAGGAGGTCAAGCATGACAAAGAATGCACAGGTAACCGTACCAGAGATCATCGACAGTGTAGAAGCGCTGACAGCGAAGATGGCTGCAATGCGCGAGGCTCAGAAAGTATTTGCAACCTATACCCAGGAGCAGGTAGATAAAATTTTCTACGAGGCAGCGAAAGCTGCAAACCAGCAGAGAATCCCGTTAGCAAAGATGGCAGTTGCTGAGACTGGCATGGGTGTTGTAGAGGATAAGGTTATCAAAAACAACTACGCAGCAGAGTACATTTACAACGCATATAAGAACACCAAGACCTGTGGTGTGATCGAGGAAGATAAGGCATATGGAATCAAGAAGATCGCAGAGCCGATCGGTCTGATCGCAGCAGTAATTCCGACTACTAACCCGACTTCTACAGCGATCTTTAAAACCCTGATCGCATTGAAGACCAGAAACGCCATCATCATTTCCCCACATCCACGTGCAAAACAGAGCACTATCGCAGCAGCAAAGATCGTTCTGGAGGCAGCAGTAAAGGCTGGCGCACCGGAAAATATCATCGGCTGGATCGATGTTCCATCTCTGGATCTGACCCAGGAAGTCATGAAGAATTCCGATACCATCCTGGCAACCGGTGGTCCTGGCATGGTACACGCAGCTTACTCCTCCGGTAAACCGGCACTGGGCGTAGGCGCAGGCAACACTCCGGTTATCATTGATGATACCGCAGATATCAAGATGGCAGTCAGCTCCATCATCCATTCCAAGACCTTTGATAATGGTATGATCTGTGCTTCCGAGCAGTCCGTGACTGTTCTGGAGCCAATTTACAAAGAAGTAAGAAAAGAATTTGAATACAGAGGCTGCTATTTCTTAAAGAAAGACGAGTTAGACAAGGTTCGTAAGACCATCATCATCAATGGCGCATTAAATGCCAAGATCGTTGGTCAGAGCGCTCACACCATTGCAAAATTGGCAGGTGTTGAGGTTCCGGAAGATACCAAGATCCTGATCGGTGAAGTAGAGTCTGTAGATATTTCTGAAGAGTTTGCTCACGAGAAGCTGTCCCCAGTTCTGGCTATGTACAAGGCAAAGACCTTTGACGAGGCCATTGCAAAGGCTGAGCGGCTGGTTGCAGACGGCGGCTATGGCCATACCTCTTCTCTGTACATCAATGTCAACGAGAAGGAGAAAATGGCAAAACACGCAGCAGCCATGAAGACCTGCCGTATCCTGGTCAACACACCTTCTTCCCACGGTGGAATCGGTGATTTATACAACTTCAAATTAGCTCCATCTCTGACACTGGGCTGTGGTTCCTGGGGCGGCAACTCCGTTTCTGAGAACGTAGGCGTGAAACATCTGCTGAACATCAAGACCGTAGCTGAGAGGAGAGAAAATATGCTGTGGTTCCGCGCACCGGAAAAGGTTTACTTTAAGAAAGGCTGTATGCCAGTTGCATTAGACGAATTAAAACATGTGATGGATAAGAAGAGAGCATTTATCGTAACCGACTCCTTCCTGTACATGAATGGATATACCAAACCGATCACTGACAAATTAGACGAACTGGGCATCGTATATCAGTGCTTCTCCGATGTTCAGCCAGATCCGACACTGGCCAATGCACAGGCTGGCGCCAAGGCAATGACCGCATTTAAGCCAGATGTGATCATCGCGCTGGGCGGTGGTTCCGCAATGGATGCAGGTAAGATCATGTGGGTAATGTACGAGCATCCGGAAGTAGATTTCCAGGATATGGCAATGCGTTTCATCGATATCCGTAAGAGAGTTTACACCTTCCCGAAGATGGGCGAGAAAGCTTATTTTGTAGCAATCCCAACATCTTCCGGTACTGGTTCTGAGGTAACTTCCTTCGCAGTTATCACCGATCAGGAGACTGGTGTGAAATATCCGCTGGCTGACTATGAGTTAATGCCAGATATGTCCATCGTAGACGCTGATAATATGATGAGCCAGCCAAAGGGCTTAACCAGCGCTTCTGGTGTTGACGTTCTGACTCATGCGTTAGAGGCATACGCATCTGTTATGGCAACAGACTATACAGACGGTCTTGCTTTAAAAGCAATGAAAAATGTATTTGAGTACCTTCCAAGAGCTTATGAGAATGGCAATGATGTAGAGGCAAGATGCAAGATGGCAGACGCTTCCTGCATGGCTGGTATGGCATTTAACAATGCATTCTTAGGTGTATGTCACTCCATGGCTCACAAGCTGGGTGCATTCCATCATATTCCTCATGGTATCGCTAACGCACTGCTGATCTCTATGGTTGTTGATTACAATGCGGCTGAGTGCCCAAGAAAGATGGGAACCTTCTCCCAGTATCAGTATCCACATACGATGGCAAGATACGCAGAGTGTGCCCGTTTCGTAGGCATCCAGGCAAAGGATGACGCTGAGGCAGTTCAGAAGCTGATCGCTAAGATCGAGGAACTGAAAGAGAAGGTCGGTATCAAGAAGACCATCGCAGACTACGGCGTAGATGAGAAATATTTCTTAGAGACTCTGGATGATATGTGCGAGAAGGCATTTGATGACCAGTGTACCGGCGCAAACCCAAGATACCCTCTGATCAGCGAGATCAAGGATATGTTCTTACGGGCTTACTACGGCGACAATAAAAAGAGCGAGAACTAATACCAGACTGGATTTCCGGAGCTGAAACTGCTAAAATAGAGGTAGGAAAGATTCCGGAAATCCATCGGATCGGAAAGGGGAAAAATAATGAAAACAGAGAACATTTTAGCTACAAGAGCCCATAAAGTGATCTACAGAGACGGCGATACTGCAGTGAAGGTATTTGACGCAAACTTTCCAAAGACGGATGTCCTCAACGAGGCTTTAAACCAGGCCAGAGTCGAGGAAACCGGTCTGGATATTCCGAAGATCCACAGCGTTAATGTGACTGAGGATGGTAAATGGTGCATCGTTTCTGATTATGTAGAGGGCAAGACCTTAGAGCAGATCATGGAAGAGGATCCGGCAAACTTAGAGAAATATATGAAAGAGTTTGTAGCGCTCCAGTTGGAGGTTCACAGCAAACGTGCTCCACTGTTAAACAAATTAAAAGACAAATGGGATAACAAGATCGCAGCTTCCAAGGCTATCAACGCAACTACCCGCTACGAGTTAAGATCCCGTCTGGCAGGTATGCCAAAGCACGATAAGGTGCTTCATGGGGACTTTAACCCAAGTAACATCATCGTGGATGCAGAGGGCAAGTATCACATCCTCGACTGGTCCCATGCGACCCAGGGCAACGCTTCTGCAGATGCGGCAACTACATATCTGTTGTTCGCATTAAAGGACCAGAAGCTGGCAGATCTGTACCTGGAGCTGTTCTGCGATATGACAGATACCGCAAAACAGTACGTGCAGAGATGGCTGCCGATCACCGCAGCATCCAGACTGGGTAAGGGCATTCCGCAGGAGAAAGAGCTTCTGGAGAAATGGCTTGATGTGGTAGAATACGAATAAACAGTAGTGAAATGATATATTTCCCCCGACGGTTTTTACAAACTGCCGGGGGTTTTTTGTTGTTGGATTACCTCTAGTCAAAGACCATTCTTCTATGCTATAATGTCCCCATTATGAAGAATTATATTGTATTTGATCTGGAGTGGAACCAGAGTATTGAGGGAAAAGAGCATTCCATAGAGCATTTCCCATTTGAAATTATTGAGATCGGCGCGGTAAAGCTGGATGAAAGACGGAATATGGTGTCAGAGTTTCACGGGCTGATCACGCCGCAGGTTTATGTGGAGCTGCACCGCAAGATCCTGGAAGTGACCCATATGGACATGGAGACATTGAAGCGGGAGGGGAGATTATTCCCGGAGGTCATAAAGGAATTTTTAGAATGGTGCGGTCCCGACTGCCGTTTCTGCACCTGGGGAGCGATGGACCTGACGGAGCTGCAGCGGAATATGGAGTATTATCAGGTGGAGATCCCATTTGAACGACCACTTTATTATCTGGATATCCAGAAATTATATGCGCTGCAGAAGGGGAATGGAAAGGAACGGGTGTCCTTAGACCGGGCGGTAGAAGAGTTAGAGTTGTTAGAAGAACGACCATTTCACCGGGCGCTTGATGATGCGTATTATACGGGAAAAGTGATGCAGGAGATCGATCTGGAGACCTGGGGGAAATACCTTTCCATCGACTATTACTGGATCCCAGGAAGACGAGCAGAGGAGATCTACCTGGAGTTCCCGACTTATGCAAAATATGTGTCCAGAGGCTTTGAGACGAAAGAAGAGATCCTGGCGGATAAAGTGGTGACAGATATGATCTGTCAGAAATGCCACCGGATGCTGCGGAAGAAAATGCAGTGGTTTTCCGTCAATCAGAAACAGTACTTTTGTCTGGCCGTGTGCCCGGAGCATGGATTTGTGAGAGGAAAGATCCGTATAAAAAAAGCAGAAGATGGTCGGCTGTACGGTGTAAAAACCATGAAGCTGGTCGATGAAAATGTGGCACAGGATGTGTTTCGGAAGAAAGAAGAGCAGAGGGAGAAGAGACGGGAGAACCGGATTCGGAAGGTGCATCGATGAAGGTAATTGATACCTCGAAAGAATCATTGGATATTTTTACAGCAGGCCAATTTGATTTGCGGAAATGGGAACATTATATTGATAAAGCAGTACCTGGTGCAAAAGAATTATGCCTGGATGGGATGCGAAAATGTATAAATGCTGGATTTTCGTGGGAAAATGATTATTTACCTATATTGAATGCTATGATATGTGATGAGGAAAAACGGGAACAGGTTCTAGCATCATTTAGCAAAGTCACGGAACAGTTGGATGCAAAAATAAGTGGGATATTCCATAGAGATATAGATGTGGATGTGATTCTTTATCTTGGTCTGTGTAATGCAGCAGGACGGGTCACGATGATTCATGGCAGAAGAGTGATTCTTCTTGGAATCGAAAAGATCATGGAATTAAACTGGTGTGATATAAATTCTATGACAGGGCTGATAATTCATGAACTGGGGCATGTTTATCAGGCTCAATACGGAGTAATGGATTTGCAGACGGATTCTGTGGCTGATCAATTTCTATGGCAGCTTTTTACAGAAGGTGTCGCAATGGTTTTTGAACAAAAGGTCATGGGAGATCCAGAATATTTTCATCAAGGTAATTGTGAATGGAAAAATTGGTGCAGACAAAATATAAAACTCATCAAACATTCATTTGTAAATGATCTGAAAACAATGACTCACGAAAACCAAAGATACTTTGGCGATTGGGTGCGCTTTTATGGATATGGCGATACAGGTTATTATCTCGGAACAGTTTTTGTCCGTTACCTTCTCAAGTATGATGAGTTTGACCAGATTATTCAATATAGAATCCATGAAGTAAGAAAATATTTCAATTCTTTTGTAGAGATATTATGAAGTGGATAAAAAGTTTTTGACATTTTTAAGCATGGTATTCTAACAGTCGCACTATGCGTCTGCAGCCATATTATTTTAAAAGGACCAAAAGTTGGCAGGAATTAATTCCATCGACTTTTGGTCCTTTTTCTTAAATGGATTTAATCTATTTACGCTTCCGTGATAACGTCCGTTTCCCCTTCTTCGTCGTAGTATAAGACGACCGTTTCCTCTCCAGCATCAGATCAAACTCTTCCTGACTGATTCCACTGGCCTCCAGCCGCGCCAGGCGTTTCTGCTTGCGGAGAATGCGTTCTTCTTCCTCCTTCTGTTCATGTCTGGCATGGAGAACGACTGCGATGGCAGCGATGGCTCCGCCGACGAAAAGAACTGCCAGGATGATCCATACGATGGATGGAACGTGGAAGGTGGCAAGAGGAGAGGAATCATCACGGGTCTTGTCCGGAAGAGTGACCTCTGGGAGTGTCTGGGAGGTACTATCCGATGTGCTGTTGACAGAACCGCCTTCTGGATTGCCAGAAGCCCTTGTAAGGGATTCTACATCGGCTGTGGAAGAATCCTCATTCGAATCATTTTCGCCGCTCAAAACCGATCCTGGAGCACCAGAGGCCATATCTGAGCTGTCTGCACCAGTAGTATCCTCTGCCTGCGGGGAGAGGGACAGCTTTAAATAGGCGGTTCCGATCTTTCTCTGGCCCCACTGGTACGAGATCTGAGCAATGGCGCCCTGGGGGGCGTCGGCCGGGAGATCGTAGGAGATCTGGGAGGTGACGGAGGAGAAATCGGAAGATTTCGGGATGGTTACCTTACTGTCCGGGTCGATCATCAAGCCTGCTAATTCCGAGGTAGTCAGTCCGGCGATGGTCATGTCGTTGGCTACGGACTGGTAAGTGGTGTCGTAGTCTCCTGCGGAGACTGTCTGGAAATTCTGGAAACCAAAGTCTAACAGGGCTTTGGTGTCGGTGTACTGGGTCTGGTGGCCGTTTAAGACCACGGATACCAGGGTCATGCCATTTCTGCGGGCAAAGGTTACCAGGGTATTGCCGGCCAGGGACGTGTATCCGGTCTTGCCGCCGATACAGCCCTCGTAATATTCCGGCATATTTTTCTTTAACATCTTGTGTCCTGGATAGATGCGTCCGCCCTCGGGATTCCGCTTGGTCACAGGCAGATCGTAGTATAAGGTGGAGTCGATCTCCAGAAAGGTCGGATTGTTTAAGGCAGCCCGTCCAATTAACGCCATATCATAGGCGGAAACATAGTGATCCGGGTTATTTAAGCCGCTTGGATTGGCAAAATGGGAATCCTGGCAGCCGAGGGATGCTGCTTTGGCGTTCATCATTTCCGCGAATGCTTCCGTGGAACCGGCTACGTGCTCTGCCAGGGCATTGGCGGATTCATTGGCGGATTTCAGTAAAAGGGCATACAGGCAGTCCCGGACGCTCAATACGTCGCCCTCATCCAGTCCGGCGCTGCTGCTTCCCGCCTCCACATTGTAGACGGCGTTGTGGGAAAAGGTCACCATTTCATCCAGAGAGCAGTTTTCAATCACCACCAGGGCTGTCATGATCTTCGTGATACTGGCCGGGTAGTAAGCAGTGTGGATGTTCTTTCCGTAAAGGACCGTTCCCGTGTCGGCGTCCATTACGATGCCGCCTTCCGCCTGGATCGGCACGTAGTCCGGCCATGTGGCCTCTGCGTAAGCATGAAACGGTGTGATCAGGGAAAATACCAATGTCAGACATAATAAAAAATGAAAAATTCGTTTCATCAAAAATCTCCGTTATCATAAAAATGATTTTGCAGGCAGAAGACCGAAATCCTATGCGTTTGCCGGACGGGAGCCATCCGCCTGCTTTCTCTGGCGCTTCTCCCGGCGCAGCCACCAGCGTGACACTCCGAAGATGACCGCCACGCTGATGCCGAACACCAGAGCAATATAAGAAGCCGTATCCACAAAAAATGGTTCCGGAACAATATTGATCAACAGATCCGTTGCAGGATCTAACAGCCACAAGTCATTGTTGAAGAAAATGTGGTGGAAGATCACGAAATATTTCGTGAAGTCTGTGGATATCACAAGTCCCAGCACACAGATCATGGCAAAAAACAGTCCGGTTCCCCAGCAGACAGACCGTGGAACTACCAGGGCGATATCTGCCTTCAGAAGCCACAGAAGAGCCACGCAGACAAATGCCGTGATGATGCAGATCCGCCGCAGCACCAGTGCCCCAACAAACAAACCTCTGACATCCTCCATATGGGCGATCTCCCGGTCATTGAAAAATTCCCTGGGCTGTCCGTCTACGATGGTCGGAACATGTAAGTCTTCCCGGTTGCCCCGCAGGTACGCCATCATTTCCTTCGTCACATCTAACAGATCATCCATCTCCATATGAACGTCTTCCGTTACGTTGTATTTCGAGTATTCCCGCTCATAATAGCCCGGAGTCCAGTAAGTCACCGCCTCCACAGATGTGATCAGAAGGGTCACGATCAGGCAGAAGGAGAAGAGGATTCCAAGGGCGTAGGAAAGTACGTGATTGTCTTTCATCATATTCCTCGATTCTTATCTTCAGATTTAGGGAAATAAATCCCATAATAGCTGTATTATAGTAAAAATACGAAGGGATGTCCAGAGGTGAAACAGGTGGGCATCAAAAAAGAGAAGCGCTTACGCACGCTTCTCTTTCTGTCTTTTGATCACCTTCAACCGTGTAAACTCCTCACGCTCCTTTTCCTCCAGAGCATTGGTGATATCTTTCGTCAATGTCTCATAGGTCGGGATGGTGATGTTTTTCAATGCATTTGCACGTTTCTGTGTTTTCTTAATATTGTTGGCCAGACGGTAAGCGGAATTTTCCACCATGGATAACTTGATAGTCAGTTCCTTTACTTTGTCGAATTTTACTCTGGCGTCATCTAAGGACTCCCTTGTGTTGTAGTAAGCATAGGTCGGGTTGATGGGGGCCTCCTCGTGCTGTACCAGAGGAATCTCGGTTCCCATGATACTGCGGGCTTTGATGCGGATTCCATTTTCAATCGGAATGGAAGAGCTGATCTCCTGGACGTAGTTGATGCCCAGCTCGATGTTGGCCTTCTGGAGGGACTCGTAAGCCTCGCGGAAGGTGGAGTCGATCTCCGACTGGATATCCCTCGCCTGGTCGATCAGATCCATCAGCTCCCGGATCAGGATGTTCCGCTTTTTGTCCATCAGCACATAGCCCTGCTTTGCCAGGGCCAGAGAGTTCTTGGCCAGAATCAGGTTACCCTTTGTAGGGAATGTATTCGGATTCATGAAAAACCCTCCTATTCTTTGTCAGCACCCGTGTCCGCAGGTTTATAATACTGATCCAGGATCTTGGTATCGATACGGTCTAACTCTTCTCTTGGCAGCATGCCGAGAAGCTCCCAGCCGATATCCAGAGTCTCTAAGATGGTACGGTTCTCGGTCGGACCCTGTCCGATGAAGCGGCTCTCAAATGCTTTACCGAATGCCAGGTATTTCTTATCGATCGGGGATAACTCGTCTTCACCGATAACGGATGCCAGCGCTCTTGCGTCACCTACTTTGGCGTAGCAGGAGAACAGCTGGTTGGCAACATCCTGATGGTCTTTTCTGGTGTAGCCTTCACCGATACCATCCTTCATCAGACGGGACAGAGAAGGAAGGACGCTGATCGGCGGGTAAACGGACTGGCCGTTTAAGTTACGGTCCAGAACGATCTGACCCTCGGTGATGTAACCGGTTAAGTCAGGAATCGGGTGGGTGATATCATCGTTTGGCATGGTTAAGATCGGGATCTGGGTCACAGAACCTTTGCCGCCTTTTACGATACCGGCGCGCTCATAAATAGTTGCCAGTTCACTGTATAAGTATCCCGGGTAACCTTTACGGGATGGGATCTCTCCTTTGGAGGAGGAAACCTCACGCATAGCCTCTGCGAAGGAAGTCATATCGGTTAAAATAACCAGGATGTGCATGCCCTTTTCAAATGCCAGGTACTCTGCCAGTGTCAGGGCTACCTTTGGTGTGATCAGACGCTCAACCACCGGGTCATTTGCCAGATTGATGAACATGGCTACGTGGGAGGAAACACCGCTCTCTTCAAAGGTGCGGCGGAAGAAATCAGCCACATCGTATTTGACACCCATAGCGGCGAATACGATAGCGAATTCCTCGTCAGAATCCTCTCCCAGAGAAGCCTGCTGTACGATCTGTGCAGCCAGCTGGTCATGTGGAAGACCGTTGCCGGAGAAGATCGGCAGCTTCTGGCCACGGATCAGGGTGGTCAGACAGTCGATAGCAGAAATACCGGTACGGATATAGTTACGTGGGTACTCACGGCTTACCGGGTTTAATGGTTTGCCGTTTACGTCTAATTTGATGTCGGAACGGATGTCGCCCAGACCATCGATCGGAACGCCGATACCGTTGAAGGTACGGCCAAGCATATCCTCCGATACGGCTAACTCCATAGGATGTCCGGTCAGACGTGTGTGTGTGTTCCGGAGAGCCATTCCTTCTGTACCTTCAAATACCTGGATGATGGCTTTGTCCTCGTAAACCTCAACAATACGTCCCAGTTTCTTTTCATTGCCGCCCACGGTCATTTCCACGATCTCATCGTAGCTGGCGCCGCGGACACCTTCCAGGACCACCAGAGGTCCGTTGATTGCACTTAAACCTAAATATTCAACTGCCATTTGGAACCTCCTTCTTATGCGTTTCTTTCAATGACGTCTTCATAGAATGCGTCAATGTCTTTTTTATACTGCTCAAACAGTTCCGGCTTGTCATTCGGGATGTCGTATTTCATGGCGATGACCTTATCGAAGATCTTATCCTCTTTCAGAACAGACATCGGCATACCCATGGAAATCAGGGATTTGGACTTCTTGTACAGGTACAGGATCACATCCATCATGGCGAACTGCTTGGTCATCGGTACACAGGTATCATCCTTGTGGAAGGCGTTCTGCTGTAAGAAGCCGACACGGATAACCTTGGCGATCTCCAGGATCAGTTTCTGGTCATCAGGCAGAACATCGCTGCCGATCAGTTTTACGATCTCCATTAAGCTGCTTTCCTGGTTTAACAGGTACATTAAGCGGTTGCGGTAGTCCACGAATTTGGGATTTACATGGTCATTGTACCATGACGCTAAATCTGTTAAATACTCGGAGTAGCTGGTCAGCCACTGGATCGCAGGATAATGTCTTGCGTAAGCTAAGGATTTATCCAGTCCCCAGAAGCAGCGGACGAAACGCTTGGTGTTCTGGGTAACAGGCTCGGAGAAATCACCACCCTGTGGGGAAACTGCTCCGATGATGGTAACAGAACCTTCGGTTCCATTTAAGTTCTGCATCATTCCGGCTCTCTCATAGAAAGCGGAAAGACGGGAAGCCAGATATGCCGGGAAACCTTCCTCGGCCGGCATCTCTTCCAGACGTCCGGAAAGCTCTCGCAGAGCCTCTGCCCAACGGGAAGTGGAGTCTGCCATGATGGCTACATCGTAGCCCATATCCCGGTAATACTCAGCCAGAGTCAGACCAGAGTAAAGACTTGCCTCACGGGCAGCAACCGGCATGTTGGAGGTGTTGGCGATCAGAGTGGTACGGTCCATCAGAGGGTTGCCGGATTTCGGGTCGATCAGTTCGCTGAACTCCTCCAGAACCTGGGTCATCTCATTACCACGCTCGCCGCAGCCGATGTAGATGATCACATCTGCGTCAGACCATTTTGCGATCTGGTGCTGGGACATGGTCTTGCCGGTACCGAAACCGCCTGGGATCGCTGCTGTGCCACCCTTAGCCAGTGGGAACATGGTATCCATGATACGCTGGCCGGTGATCAGCGGAACAGATGCCGGATAACGCTTTGCTGTTGGACGCGGCACACGGATCGGCCATTTCTGGGTCATGGAAAGCTTTTTCTCGGTTCCATCTAATAACTGTAAGGTCAAAATAGTGTCGTTGATGGTGTATCTGCCATCAGCAGCAACATCGATGACATAGCCCTCTAAATCCGGTGGAAGCATCACCTTGTGGGTGATAGCCGGGGTCTCCGGAACCTCTGCGATAATAGAACCCGGATACAGGCGGTCACCTGCTTTTACAGTCATATGGGTCTCCCATAATTTCTGGGTATCCAGGGAATCTACATTCACACCGCGGCCAATGTAAGCGCCGCCTTCTTTTGCGATCTCGCTTAATGGACGCTCAATACCGTCGAAAATGTTATTTAAAATACCAGGTGCCAGGGTAACGGATACCGGAGCGCCGGTACCAGTTACGATCTCACCAGGTTTCATACCGGTGGTTTCCTCATATACTTCAATGATGGTATCATCGGAGGCCAGACCGATTACCTCACCAACCAGATTGTCTTTTCCGACATAGACCATTTCATGCATCTCAAAACCGACATCGCCTTTGATGTGGACGATAGGGCCGTTGATGCCATAGATAACGCCTGTCTTAGCCATGGATGGTACCTCCTGTCTGTGCTGCTGAATCGAACTGGAAATTCTCTCTTGCCTCGGCAAGCCTTGCCTGGAAGGAGTTGTCGATCAGAATGTTTTTGCCTGGGATCACGGCTCTGGTGCCGCCCAGGAAAGAATATTCGCTGATCCGTACATCGGCCTGGTGCTGCATAGCCAGATTGTGGAGCTTTTTTTCATCAGCCGGATCAATATAGATGATCATTGGCTCGCCGTCTGCGATCTTGACAGCGTCCGCTACCTGTGCATCTAAGAGTCTGTCATACTCGGCAGTCTCCATAAAGTTTGCAAGCATATCACGGAGTTCTACAAATAATTTATCCTTTAATTCGTCCTGCTTATGACCGAGAGTCCGTTTTAAGTTGATCTGCTCGATGGACAGCTTTTTGTTGATGTCCTTCTGGATCTTCTGGGTCTCTGCCTTGATCTGCATATCTGCACGGCGATGGGCGTCTGCCTGATGCTCTTCAAACGTCTTTTCAAGTGCCTGCGTATATTCGTCCAGCATATTTGCGCTGCGGACTCTTGCATTTTCCAGACAGTACTTCTGGAAACGTTCTAATTTTTCTTCCGTTGTCACGACGACCACCTCTTTCTTATATCTTATAATTTCAGTCCAATGGCTTCATTGACATAGGAGGTGATAAAGTCTGGCTTGCGGCCGGTTCCATGTCGGTCGGGAATCTCCACAAACAGAGGGATCCGGTTCAGCTTTACTTTGTTTACCAGTTCCGGAAAACGGCGGCCAAACCCTTCTGTAAGAAGAACGATGCCAACCTCTTTATCGGCCATAACCTTATCAAGTTCCTTCTGAAGCTCATCTTTTCCATGAACGACACAGCCCTCGACACCTGCCAGGCGCATGCCAGTCCAGGTATCGACGTTGTCGCTGATCAGGTACATTTTCATGGATTAGAACTTACCTAAGATCATGAAGGAGATGATCAGACCATACAGACAAACACCTTCGGCAAGTCCTACGAAGATTAATGATTTACCAAGGATAGAACCGTCTTCGCTGATCGCACCTAATGCAGCGGAAGCAGCAGCGGATACGGCGATACCACCACCGATACAGGACATACCGGTAGAAAGAGCAGCAGCGACACAGCCCATGCCTAAAGCGGAAGAGGTCTCAGTAGCAGCTTCAGCAGCGAATGCGTTGCCGGAGAACATCAGTACGGAAGATACGATCAAGGTACCGAAGAACAGGAATACATTGATGCCTAAAGCGGTTTTATAACGGCCTTTTGTTTTCTCACCCATGGCGAATGCGCCGAAAGGAACAACGATGCTTAAGATTAATGCTGCGGCTAATGTGATTTTAACTAATAAACTCATGATTTTACTCTCCTTTTATAAAGTGAATTAAAAAATTAAGCTTTTCCGTAAGGCCTGAATGCGCGGCCGGTACCACGGTAGAAACGGCTGAATAACTCGTAGTATTCCAGACGAAGTACCTGGATACCAACGATCAGGCCCTCCATACCGCAGACAAATAAGTTGCCAAGGACTACGACAGCCCAGTTTGGATTGCCTGCTTCTACGCCTGCCAACATCAGTACAACTTCCATCATAGCCGCATGGCTGACTGCGAATGCGCCCACACGGACGAAGGAAAGAGTGTTAGAGAAGTAGCTCAAACATACCTCAAATAATTCAAAGAAGCCCTGCACGAAGAACATGACCTTGCTGTCCTCGATCAGATGGCTCTTTTTCTCAACCAGTGCGGTCAGAGGCTCTTTACAGAAGATCACCAGAAGCGGGATCACAAACATCACAACCAGTACGATAGCAGCAGGAAGTGCATGTCCGGTCATGTAAAGTGCCAGGGTAACGGTCAGAGCGCCGTAAAATACCAGTCCGGCAACACCATTGGTATCAAACCAGGTCTTTTCGGTATTGTGCTCTTTCACGCTGTTGTAGATGTTTAAGACCATGGTCAGAAGGATGATCAGCATACCAAGGCCGATGGCAACCACGAATACGGTATTTAAGTTGCCGACAAATGGGACCTGCATCATGGCTGTCTTTGGATGGAGCCACAGGGCAGGAATGACATCTTCAAAACCGAAGAAGCTGCCGAAGAGGAATCCAAAGATGGTGGAACAGAAGCCACAGCGGGAAAGAATGCCCGCAAGGTTCATTTTCTTAAAATGATACAGAAGCCAGCCGCCGATCATCAGGCATAAGCCCTGTCCCACATCTCCGAACATGAAACCGAAGAGAATGGAATAGGAAAGACCGATCAGAACGGTTGGATCTAACTCGTTGTAGGACGGAAGTCCGTACATATCTACAAACATTTCGAAAGGCTTGAACAGCTTGCAGTTTTTCAGCTTTGTCGGCGGGCGGCTGGTGATGTTATCATGATTGTCTTCTACGATGCAGAAGGCCATGATATCATCGGCCATCTCACGCTGCAGGCTCTCAGCCTCTTTCTCCGGCATCCAGCCACATAAAATGTAGTGGGTGTGAGCCTCATCATGGTTGGTACAGGCTGCTAATTTGCGGATATCAAAGTTTTTGGTGAAGATAGCCAGGCGTTTTACAGCCGCTGACAGATCTTCCCTGGCATTTTCAGAAGCAACGTTTAATGCCTGATCTGCCTTGGCAACCTGAGCTTTCAGATCAGAAATTTTTCCGGTCAGCAGATCAGAAGCCTGCTTTGCGGTTCCTTCATATTCATCCGGAATGAAAGTACGCTCAAAGTGCATGGAAGCGTAGATGGCATCTACCTTGTCGCTGATGCTTCCCGGGACGAAGTAAACGCACCATACATATTCCTGGTCCTCATCACAGCGGTAAAGAACCGTGTCTACAGAGTCATATACATAGTTATAAAACTTGTCATAATATTCCCTGGAAATGCGTCCAAAACGGAATTTGATAAATTTAAAATGGAGAATGCTGCTGATATCATAATCCAGTTCGGAGAAATGGGAAATCTTGCCCAGAGAGCTTTCCGCTTCCTCTAAGGATTTCTGTAAGGCTTCCTTCTTAGAAGCCAGCTCCTCAAACTGCTTTTGGCAGCGTGTTACAATGGCAACCGCCTCATCCAGAGTGATCTCTCTGGCATTGTCGATGGTTTCCTTAGGAAAAGAGTCGGTCAGAAGGCAGGCCTGCTGATAAACATCTTTATAAGGGTTGGTCGCCATAAATGGTCTTAAGTTAGATACGGTTTTTAATTCTGACAGAGCGTTCTCGTACTGCATCTCGTGTTTGGAGAGATACTGGTCGATGACACGATCCATGTCGTCCTTATGGCCGGTAACGCTTAAGAACTTCATTTTTTCAATCACAGTTGTTAGCCCCCTTTAGTGTTTGATTACATAGGAACAAATGGTGTCTGCCCCCAATCCGTATCGGATTCCTTCGATCACGGTGATGATTCTCTGAACCTCCTGTTCTTTAAAATAAAGATAGGTATTCAAAGCTGCGATGGAATAAGGCTGTCTCTGAACCGTCAGCCGGTGAACCCGGTCTAAGACTTTTTCATACAGTTCCTCCAGATCCGGCTGCTGGTACAGATCTGTTGTGAACATGGAACCATAGGAAGTGGTTTTCAGAGCAGCGAAAAATCCATCTACCCCTTCGCTTTCTACTAATTTGCGGATATCATCGCGGTGCAGATGGTAAGAGATCGGAATCAGCAGCGCGTAAATGTCAGCAGTAGAAAGCTGATAATACTTTTTGGAACGGTAGATCCACTGGATGTTTAACAGATCCAGCTTGCTTCCGAAGCACTGGGTCAAGATCTCAGCCTCTTTTTTGGAGAGGTAAGAAGCCTGTTTCCACATGGTCTTAAAATAAAGGAGATCCATCTTTAATTCATAGTCAAACAAAGTGGTTCCCGGTGTTTCTGCCAGATCAGCCAGAAGATCGTAAAATACAGTACCCCCTAAATTCGAAACGAAATCCTGGATCGTCTGAGCGGAAGACAGGGCCATTAAATTCAGGTGAGAGTGCTTCTCAAAGAACTCCTGAAATAAGGAAAGGTCCAGATCCGGATTCCGGTGATCCAGTACGCATCGGAGACAGCGTTTTAATATGGCGATCTCATAATGCAGAAAATAAAGATCCAGAAACTTCCGCTGGGAAACTCTGGAAAAACGGTAAAGCTTAGTGAAATCCCGGTATTTGGAAAGAAGCAGCCGCTGTTCGATGGCGCTGCGGTGAAAGGACTGGTCGTCCACATCGCTGAAAAGGTCTTCGTAAGCGGGCTGGCGTTTTAAGTATTCCAATGCCTCAGGAACATTTTCTAAAGCAGCCATTTCCCGGAGCTTATCTTCGGAAAGAAGCTTGCTCTGCATGGATTTCACTTTCGTGGCAATACCGCTGTAAGCTAATAAGCCACTCATACGCTCACCTCTCTGTCATAGTTCGAAAGAGAGCCTGTGCATATTCTGTGTGATGGGCAGCATAACTGTCCTCCATCTGCCGTAAGGTCTCCTCAGCATCAGATTTCTGCTTAGACAACTTGGCTTGCATATCGACTTCCATCTGAGCACGCAGATCTGCTAACTTTTTGGCGGTATCAGCCTGGATCTGGGCATCAAAGCTGGATGTCTTGTCCGCCATCTGAGCAGCGATCTCTTTTTTACGGGCATTGGCACTGTCCATAATGTTGACAGAAGCCTGTTCAATGTCAGACAATTTGTTGATTACATCGTTCACATCGTATCCTCCTTGTCTTTTTTCGTAACTATTCAGTACCTTCATAGTTACCTTTTTTTACACCTGTGTCAGCATCTGCAGATAACATATAGGTACTGACTAATATTGTACATAAGTTTGTACATAAGTGCCTTTTAACATAATACACCATTTTGGGAAAAAAGTAACATGCAAAATGCCCAAAAAATAGCAAATACGCCTCGCTGTTTTTTGGGCATAAGTTCCAGTATGACAAAAAATTGTCAGATAATGATAAATCATATGACAAAAAAGATGTCAGACAACTTGTGGATGATCCCCGACAGAATTATGTTCCCGGGAAAGCCTGGGAACGTAAGATCAGTCATGTACCAGGAACTGTCTGGACACATAAGCCTGGGTGCCGTCATAGTTGATCACGGCCCATTCGCTGTCATAATCTTCCACATAATCTACGATGGTTCCTGCTGGAAGAAGTCCCAGCTTGTTTCCTGAAGTGGAGGGCTCGGAGCGGACATTTAAGTTGTCAGAGGTCTTGTAAACAGCGGCCGGAGTGGTCTCTGCCATAGTTTCCGGGGCGGCCATAGTCTCTGGAAGCAGGTTCTCGGTTGTGACCGGAGCAGTTTCTGTTGCGCCTTTTTTCTTAGGAAGGACTAGACGAACAACCAGAACGATGACTGCCACACAGACCAGGACTGCGCCAAGTCGGATCAGATCAGTGGAAGAGAAACGGCTGTCGGAGCTTTTCTTGCGGCTTCTGGAGCTACTTGAACCTCTGGGGCTGTCAGAGGTGCGGCGTTCGGTCTGAGAGGAACGGCTCTTGGATGCGGCTGACGGGCGGCGTTTGCCTGCACGGTAGTCATGGGAGAAGGTGTAAACCTCCTGGGACAGAAACTGATAAGCCTGGTTGGCATCGTAAGCACTGGTATTATTTTCATGGACAGCAGAGTTGCCGAGCATGCGGATTTTGTGGTAGTGTTCGCAGGTGGTCTTGGTGATGACCCGTTCATTATAAAGAGCGTCAATGGAGCGTGACAGATCTGGTTCCATAATACCGACCTGGTCACACAGACAATGAACCATAAATTCCAGGGTCTGCCTTGCCTTGACCATGGATAAGTTGTATTCCCTTTTTCCCATCAGTGTTTCTGCTTCCTTCACGCCCTGCTGGATCTTTTCCCAGCTGCTGATTGCTTCGTTTGCGGTCATAGAAGATCCTCCTCATATATAAATGATGTAAAAATCCAGAATTCCGTCTTTATTATACTATTTTTCGACAATTTCTGCATCTATAATTTTGCACTGTAAGAGAAATGTAAGGTGATAGAGGGACGCTTTACAAGAGGGTAATGACCGTGGTAAGATAGGCTTGCGGCGAGAGCTGTATTTTAACCATTTGGAGGAAATGATATGAGATTACGCCATATTCCAGGCGCAGAAAAACAGATAGAGGAAAGTACTTTTGTGATCCAGGAGCCAGAACAGAAGAAAGGCTGCTGGGCAGAGGTGTTTGGCAATGAGAATCCGATCCACATCGAGGTTGGTATGGGAAAGGGAAAGTTTCTGATGGAGCTGGCTCAGCAGAATCCGGATATTAACTATGTGGGAATCGAGATGTACTCTTCTGTATTAATAAAAGCCATTCAGAAGCGTGAAACCCTGGAACTGACCAACATCTGTTTTATGTGTGTAGATGCCCGTAAGCTGGCAGATATTTTCAAGAAGGGTGAGGTGGCGAAGATCTATCTGAACTTCTCTGATCCATGGCCGAAGGATCGCCACGCCAAAAGAAGACTGACTTCTCCACAGTTTATAGCAGTGTATGATCAGATTTTATGCCCGGAAGGAAAAGTCGAGTTTAAGACGGACAACCGCGGCTTATTTGACTACTCCCTGGAAGCGATTCCAGAAGCAGGCTGGGAGATCGAGATGCACACCTTTGATCTGCATCACAGCGAATATGCGGAAGGCAATGTGATGACCGAGTATGAGACCAAGTTCTCCGGTGAGGGGAAACCGATCTGCAAGCTGACCGCGTCACGAAAGAGCCAGTGATCGTCAAACTGTGAAGGGATCTTCCAATTAGGACGCATTTAATTGGAAACCAGGGGCGGTGGATGTCATAAAATGAAGCAAACCGGGCAGACTAGGGTGATGGATATGTCCCTATGTGAGTGCATGAAAAAGAAGCTCCAGCAGGCCACCTGTGACAAGATCGGCTGGAACCGGAAGATCCTGAAGTGGAGAAAATGCTTCAAGGAGGCAGAGAAGGCCATCTGCGGCGAGTGCAAGAAACCGGATAAGAAACGGAAGTAAAACAGCAAAGGAGGAAATAAAAATGGAAGTTGTATTAACAAGCGGTAATTTTGAGAAGGAAGTATATGACAGCGAGATCCCGGTATTGGTGGATTTCTACGCAGACTGGTGCGGCCCATGTAAGGCGATGGCTCCAGTAGTGGAAGAACTGGCTGAGGAGTACGCAGGCAAGGTAAAAGTCGGCAAGATCAATGTAGACAATGCCATGGATATCGCTACCAAATACCGTATCATGTCTATCCCGACCTTTATGGTATTTAAGGGAAGCGAGGCAGTTGCCAAGATGATCGGTATGCAGGATAAAAGAGTGCTGAAAGAGGCGATGGACAAAGCACTGTAAGGGTGATGGGCGGCAGGCACAAAAAGGGTGTCTGGCCGCCCTTAAAAAAAGTAAAATTTTTTTAAAAAAAGTTGTTGACATTTTTTGACCTATGAGATATACTAATGTTCGTGTCACGGAGAACAACACAAAGCGACACAACAAAACAACAGAATATGCACCTTTAGCTCAGTTGGTAGAGCAGTAGACTCTTAATCTATTTGTCCAGGGTTCGAGTCCCTGAAGGTGCACTATAAAAGGTTCCGATTTTGCAGACGGAGAGCTGCGGGGTTGGGGCTTTTTTATTTCTCAAAAATGAAAAATCTATGAACCGCCCCTCCCGCCTTTCCAGAATGTTAAAAATATGTTACAATAGACAGGATTTGACCAGAGCATGGCGTAATGATGAAGATATGGAATTATTACGATATGAGGCAAAAAAAGGAGAAACGTGTCAATGAAACATAAGATATACAGAACAGCAGCGGCAGCGTTTGCAGTGGCGGTGCTTCTGTCCAGTTGTGGCAAAACCCCGGCGTCGAATTCTAACGAGCCGGTAAAAGTGTCCATCCAGACAGAGAGTGAAGGTCAGGCGGTGGTGGACGGCATGGAGCAGTTAACGCCGGACGGACCGGATTATGAGCGTTTAAAGGATCTTCCGGTTCCGGAGACAGAGCCTGCACCGGAGTATCTGCGGCTGGGTGTGGAACATGAGAAGATCTCAGAGCTGCAGGCCCGGTTGATGGAGTTAGGCTTTATGGATAACGATGAGCCGACGGAATATTTTGGAAATGTGACCCAGGAAGCAGTAAAAACCTTCCAGCGGCAGAATAAACTGAATCAGGACGGAATCGTAGGCCCGGCTACCTGGGATGCGATTATGGATCCCAACGCCAAGTATTATGCAGCGCAGAATGGCGACCAGGGCTCCGATATCGAGCGTATCCAGAAACGTTTATATGAATTGGGTTATCTGGCTACGGCAGATCTGGTGACCGGTAATTTCGGTGAGAAAACGGAAGAAGCGGTTAAGAAGATGCAGCAGGTCAATGGTCTGGATCAGGATGGCAAGGTAGGCCGCCGTACCGTGAACTTATTATATAGTGAAGATGTGAAACCAAACTTATTGGTTTACGGAGATAAGAGTGAAGTGGTAGAAGCCGCCCAGAAACGGTTGAAAGAGTTAGGCTATCTGACAACAGAACCAGACGGAACCTATGGAAATGATACCTCTGTGGCATTAAAGCAGTTCCAGTCCCGTAATGACCTGGTTGTTGATGGTTACTTAGGGCCGTCCACCAGAGCCGCATTAAATGATCCGGGAGCAGTGGCCAACGGTCTTGTCCTTGGTGATCAGGGGGACAGCGTCAAACAGGTCCAGAACCTGCTCAGCAAATATGGATATTTATCTTCTTCCAATGTAACGGGATATTTTGGTGATAAGACAGAAAGTGCGGTCAAGAGCTTCCAGAGCAACAATGGTCTGGCAAGTGATGGTTCTGTAGGACGGATGACCATGGCGAAGCTGACCAGCAATGATGTAAAGAAATCTACTGGATCTTCCAGTTCTTCTTCCGGTAAGAGTAATTCCAGTTCTTCCGGCGGTTCCAGGGGAAGTGTTGGAGGCAGTGGTGTCAGCGGACTCTTATCTATCGCAAGCTCCAAGCTGGGAAGTCCGTATGTATGGGGCGCCAAAGGTCCGAACAGCTTTGACTGTTCCGGTTTTGTATACTGGTGTCTGAATAAAGCGGGAGTAAAACAGAGTTATACCACATCCTCCGGCTGGAGAAGTATTGGAAAATACACGAAGATCACGAATTTTAACAGCCTTCAGGCTGGAGATATTATCGTTGTAAGCGGACATGTAGGTATCGTTGCCGGAGGAGGCACCGTGATCGATGCGTCCTCCAGTAACGGAAAGGTGGTTCACCGTTCTTTAAGCTCCTGGTGGAGAAACAACTTCATCTGTGGCTGGAGAATCTTCTAAATGCTCCGGTTCTTCAAGGTTACAGAGTGGGAATCCCACCTGTGCCTTGAAGAGATCGCCATCGATGTAAAGCTTGAAGGTTCCGCCCTGAAGCTGGGTTAAGTCCTTGGCGATGGAAAGTCCCAGACCACTTCCTTCGGTGGTTCTGGCAACATCGCCCCGGACGAATCGCTCTGTCAGTTCATCCGCATGGATATTTAACGGGTTGGCAGAGACATTTTTGATCGTAAAATAAGCAAATCCATCGGAGGAGGTCACATCCACATAGATGCGGCTGTTCTCCATGGCATATTTGAATGCGTTATTGTAAAGGTTTTCCAAAACCCGCCACAGACGGCGTCCGTCCACAGCGATCAGAAGGCATTCATTCGGGAGAGAAGATACCAGATCCAGATGTCGGATCTGGTATTTTTCTTCAAATTCTCCATTGGTCTGCTGGATCATCTCCACCAGATCGATCTTGGCAATCTCCAGCTTTAAGTTGCCGGAGCTGGCCTTGGAGGCTTCTACCAGATCCTCCGTCAGTGTCTTTAACCGCTGGGATTTCTGGTCTAAGATATCTAAATACCGGGCGATCTTCTCGTCCTGGATCTTTTCTCGTTTTAATAAATCCACATAGTTGATAATAGACGTGAGAGGCGTCTTGATATCATGGGATACATTGGTGATCAGATCAGCCTTTAAGCGTTCACTTTTGACCTGTTCTTTCAAGGCAGTTTCCATGCCGTCACCGATGTTATTCAGGGCTTTGGCAACTGTTTCGCCTTTGCCGGAAAAACCGTCAGAATCGATCTTATATTCCGTATCACCATCTGCCATCTGGAAAATACCATGTGTGATCTTCTCATATTCTACCTGGTTCCGGAATAGAAGCAGGTAGATCCATATCTGAAAACCGATAAAGATCACAGCAGGAACCAGATACAGATAGGAAAAACTTAAAGAGTCCTGTTTTAAGAAGAAATAAGCAAAGCAGGCGAAAAGTACGCCATCCACGGTCAGATATCCGGCAAAGCAAAGAGATAAACGAACTGGAAAGGAGCAGTTTGTCAACGCTGTCAGGCACTTGTGCAGGATACGGCAGGTCAGACTGTTTTTCCAGATGACACCAGCTTTATAGCGGCGGATAAGGCTTAAAAGTGCAGGAAGTGTAATGCCATAGGAAACGGTCATTTCCATCCAGCGGCTGCTGTAGTCCCAATACTGTTCACTGATCAGGAAATTCAAATAAAACTCTCCGTACTGACGGGTCAGATAGTGTGCCGCAGCCAGAGAAACCGCCCATAAGCCAAGGAAAGCCCCAAGAGGAATCTGATCAAAACGGCAAAGCTGGATCTTTTTGGGAGATTCGTCACAGTGTCCGGTCAGGACGATCATGATGACCAGCGTGATGACGGCGCCGATTCCACCAAGAGTGAACAGTACCATACCGGAGATATAGTCCAGACGGATCTTCTCATACTGATTATGGGCAGTGGAGTAAGGGTCCGTATATGGATAGCTGGTATCCAGTCCTAAAACAATGTAATAATCATTATTGCCGTAAAGATTATAAGTCTCCAGCTGGGAGGTAATGTTTTCTGGGACGTATTTTAAGTTGGTGTCCATCAGGATGGATTCACCGGAGATATAGAGGTAACGTCCAAAGGAACGGATCTGCTCTGTGGTCATGTCGTTGGAGTTCGTGTAGACATTTTCCTGTCCAGACTGATTCCGGTAAGAGACTCTGAAATGCAGGTTAGAGGGCTGGTTGATATAGTTGTTGCGGATCTGATAGTAATCACCCAGAACCTCCAGAACCTGTACGGACAGATCTTCCAGCGAAGCGTACTGATCCCCGGGTTCTGAATAAACCTCGTTGGGGTCGTAAGCCTTCCATTCGATCAACGGCAGATCATCATCATCGGAATTGTCCGCCACAGACGGACCGCCTGCCACCTCATAGGAATCAGTCAGGTAGTAGCCCAGGCTTTTTGCGTATCGGATCATCTCATCCAGTGTGTAGATTACCGTGCGGCCGGAGCTGAAGGTAACGCAGACCATGTCGGTCTGGTAGTTGATCTCCCCGTTTTTTTCCAGAAGGTTTTTGTAGCTGACATATTTGAAGATATTTTCCACGTCTGATTCCAGCTGGCTGGTGCAGGAATAGGTATCTGCGTAATTTTCCTCCCGGACCCAGTTAAGCCCCCGCCCGTAGTTCTCGTTGAAATAGACGAAAATGGAACCAACGAGGAACAGGACCAGGAACAGCAGGTGGATCATAAACGCAGTCTGCTTTTTTAAGGCCATAGGCCAGGTATTTCGTTTGCCATTCTGTTCTTTCATAGGTGACACCTACTGCTTTTCAATCTTATAGCCAACACCCCAGACAACTTTTAAGTACCGTGGCTCCCGCGGGTTGATCTCGATCTTTTCGCGGATGTGCCGGATATGTACTGCTACGGTGTTGTCGGCGCCGATGGCTTCCTCATTCCAGATCTGCTCATAGATCTCATCGATGGAGAACACTTTTCCGGCATTCTTCACCAGAAGCAGCAGGATGTTGTATTCAATGGGAGTCAGCTTGATCTGTTCGTCATCCACGTACACTTCCTTGGTATCATCGTTGATCTGAAGGCCGCCGCAGCGGTAAATGGTGTCGGTGGACTGCTGGCTTAAATTGCCAAGCTGGGTGTAGCGGCGCATGTGGGATTTGACACGGGCCACTAATTCCAGCGGGTTAAATGGCTTGGTGATGTAATCGTCAGCACCGATATTTAAGCCCAGGATCTTGTCAGCGTCCTCTGATTTTGCAGAGAGAATGATGATGGGGATACTGCTGGTCTCCCTTACCTTCAACGTGGTGCGGATGCCGTCTAAGCCCGGCATCATCACATCCACGATCATCAGATCCACGCTGTTATTTTCCAGTAATTCCAGCGCTTCGTAGCCGTCGTAAGCCTTGATCACCTGAAAGCCTTCGCCGGTCAGGTAAATATCAATGGCCTCGACGATCTGTTTATCGTCATCGCAAACAAGGATTGTCTGCATGGTAGTTTATCCTCCTTTTAGAACCTGAAGATCGCGGTTCCATAGGCCGGAAGCGGGTAAGCGATGGAGTACGGCTGGCCGTCACATTCGCTCTTTTTCGCCTTAAATACGATCTTCTGATCGCCGGTCTTATAAGAACCGTGTGTTTCATCCAGGATCAGGGTGTAATTGCCGGATTTCGGAACACCGACCCGGTAATCTGGGCGGGAAACAGGGGTGAAGTTGCAGACAAATAACAGATTTTGTCTGCCGGTGGCGGAATAACGGACGAAGCTGAAAATGCTGCGGTCTGCGTCATTGGCGTTGATCCACTGGAATCCCTTCCAATCATAGTCCTGGCTGTAACAAGCAGGGTATTTTTTGTACAGATGGAGCAGGTCACGGTAGTAGTCCTGAAGGTCTTTGTGCAGCGGCTCGTCAGCTAAATACCAGTCCAGAGCCACTTTCTCGTCCCATTCGTGGAACTGTCCGAAATCCTGTCCCATAAACAATAGTTTCTTGCCCGGATGTCCCATCATAAAGGTGTAGCCTACTTTTAAATTGGCGAACTTGTCCTCATAGATGCCGGGCATTTTGTTGATCATAGAGCATTTCAAATGAACCACTTCGTCGTGGGACAGCACCAGGATGAAATTCTCACTGGTGGCGTAGGTCATGCCGAAGGTCATCTTGTTGTGGTTAAATTTGCGGAAATACGGATCCAATTTCATGTATTCCAGGAAATCGTGCATCCAGCCCATGTTCCATTTGAATTTGAAACCAAGGCCGCCGTCTTCTGGTCTGCCGGTAACCATCGGCCATGCGGTGGATTCCTCTGCGATCACTGCCGCACCGCGGCCCTGTTTGTTTACCACGCTGTTTAAGTGGCGGAAGAACTCGATGGCTTCTAAGTTTTTATTTTCCCCGTATTGATTCGGAACCCAGTTTCCGGGCGTGCGTCCGTAGTCCAGATACAGCATGGAAGCCACAGCGTCTACACGAAGTCCATCGATGTGATACTGCTCGATCCAGTATAAAGCGTTGGCGATCAGGAAATTGGAGACCTCGTTGCGGCTGTAATCAAAGACCTTGGTGCCCCAGTCCGGGTGCTCGCCTTTGCGTGGATCTGCGTATTCGTAGAGAGCCTGTCCGTCAAAATCAGCCAGACCGTGGGCGTCCTTTGGAAAATGGGCAGGAACCCAGTCTAAGATCACACCGATGCCATGCTTGTGCATATAGTTGACAAAATACATGAATTCGGCAGCGGTGCCATAACGGCTGGTCGGCGCATAATATCCGGTCACCTGATAGCCCCAGGAGCCGTCATACGGGTGTTCCGCGATACCCATCAGCTCCACGTGGGTGTAGCCCATGTCTTTTACGTAGGCGGCCAGCTCGTGGGCTGCCTCTATGTAGGTATAATAACCGTCCTTTTCCTCCCGGTTGGCCTTTCTCCAGGAGCCGAGATGCACCTCGTAGATGGAAAGTGGAGAGGTAGTAAGATCCTGGGTTTCCCGCTTGGTCATCCAGGTATTGTCCTTCCATTGAAAGCCGGAAATATCCCGGGTGATGGAAGCGGTTCCCGGACGGTACTCGCTGCCGAAAGCGTAAGGATCGCTCTTGAATAATACCTTGCCGGACTGTGTCGTGATGGCGAATTTGTATAATTCCCCCTCTTTTAAGCCCGGGATAAATGCTTCGTAGATGCCGGAGGTCTCCAAAACCTTCATGGGATCCGCATCCGGGTCCCAGTTGTTGAAATCGCCGACTACAGAAACAGCAGCGGCGTGAGGCGCCCATACAGCAAAATAAAAACCGTCTTTCCCCTTATAATTTTTCGGGTGCGCGCCCAGCTTATCATAGATCTGATAATGGGTTCCTTCTCCAAACAGATAGCGGTCCATCTGTGTGATAAATCCCGTTCCGATTTCTTTTTTGCTACGTGCCATACATTATTCCTCCCTGATTTTCAGGATGGCCCCCCGACCAGCCTGAAGCGTGATGTGTATCCGTCCATTCTGGATCTGGATCTCGGTGTGATCCAGGAGATTTTCCGCGGTGGAAGCGTGGAGTGGAACCGGAATGTCCATGGACGCCGGATTCTCGTCATTGTTCACGGCGGTGATAATGCAGGAGTGGTCTCCGTGGCGGGCAAAGGAGTACTGACGGTTGGTTAAGGTCAGTTCCTGGTAGCGTCCCATGTGGAGTTCTGGCTGTTCCTCATGGATCTGACCTAACCTGCTGATGTAGTCGGTCAGGTCGGTGTGGTAGGAAGCCTCATCGGTGATGCGGATGCAGGGACGCAGCATATCGTCGCTTTCCCTGGTCCGTCTGCCTTCCATGCCCCACTCACTGCCGTAATAAATGGATGGAATGCCGGGCAGGGTGTAGAGCAGAGTGTATACAGAATACAGGTGCTCTGGGTTACGAAGCTTGCTGGCCAGACGGTCCTCGTCATGGTTGTCCACGAAGGTGTAAAGCTGATAGCCTACCTGCTCCAGACGGCGCACGGTGTGGGCGATCTCAAAATAGTTATGGTCGTTGTGACCGGAATACAATCCCTTGTGAAGCTCATAGTTGGTAACGGAATGAAGCATCTCCGGATTTACCCAACGGGAATACTCACCGTGGATCACCTCGCCCATGAGCCAGAAATCCGGTTTCATGGTGGCGGTCTGTGCCCGCATTTCCTTCATGAAGTTAAAATCCAGGACATTGGCACAGTCTAAGCGGATGCCGTCAATATCAAATTCGTCGATCCAGAATCGGATCACATCGAAGAGGTATTGTCTGACCTCCGGATTCCATAGGTTTAAGCACGGAAGCTCATAATGCCCCTGCCATGCCTCATAGCCAAAGGAGTCTCCCATGGGGCTTCCCCAGCCGAAGTTCACACCCCGGTACCAGTCCCTGTAAGGAGAATTCTCCCGGTTTTTCTGAATGTCCTGGAAAGCAAAGAATTCCCGTCCGGTGTGGTTGAACACGCCGTCCACCACCACGCGGATGCCTGCCTCATGGCATGCTTCTACGAAATGACGAAAGCCGTCATTGTCACCAAGGCGGCGGTCCACCAGTTTGTAATCCCTGGTGTCATAGCCGTGGGTGGAAGATTCGAATAACGGGCCGATGTAGAGACTGTTACATCCCAGGGAACGCATATGGGGAATCCACTCCTCCAGTTCCTTCATCCGGTCAGTGACCTCTGTCTGGTCATTGTGTTTTGGAGCCCCGGTCAGCCCCAGGGGATACATGTGATAGAAGATCCCCTTTTCATACCAAGTACCCATACGCCAAATCCTCCAAGCTGTCATAAAATATGGCGGATCGGAAGTTGTGCGGTTGTTTTGGCTGCATCGTTCCGATACCGCTTATGTTGATTCAGGTTCCAGACTTTTGAAACGGCGCAGAAGGAACTGGTAGCGCAGCTGTGCCGCGTTCAGTTCATAGATATAGCAGTCGATGAGAGTAGGATCTACCACCTGTTCAAAATGATTTCTCGCAGAATCGATGCTGTGGCGGGTCTGCTCGATCTCCTGTCGTAATTTCTGTCGTTCCAGATAGAAGGCCAGAGCCTGTTTTGTACGTTTTCCATGTAATTTCATAGTTTAACATCTCTCCCTGAAATATGATGCTCCGGCTGGCGGCGACCTTGAAATCCGGGAAAAATATGCCGGTTTGTGACGAAAGCCGTTCCGGGGTTTTACAGTAATTAGTATTTCTGGAAGATTGGAAAATATACGAGAAAAACTTTCTACTATTTTACCATTTTCCAGAAAGATGGTCAATGATTCCGAAGAAAGTCTGACGGTTTCAATGATTCCGGGAAAGTCTGACGGTTTCTTGTTCGTGCGGGGTTACCGTTACTGTTCACGCGTTGCGCAAACAGCAACGGATTTTGCCGATGCTTCGCATTCTAAATCGGCAAAATCTGTTACCACCACTGTATCATACGGCATTTTCAGTTCAGAAAATGCCTACCCGTGTACAGTAACGAGTTATCGTCCATGTGCCGCATGAAAAAATGTGCTTGACTTTTCAGAAACTTGTGTGCATAATGAAATCACATTCAGCGCAGGTCATTTCCAGACCATTCATTTCAAGCGCTTATGCAGTTGCAGCCCGGTTCGGGCAGAGGTTTCCCAGATAATTTTTGACAGGGGCAGTTTTTCGTTTTGTGGAGGTGGTGCAGGATTTTTTTGACGTATCTGTTTTTGACACCGGTTCTGGCGGCTGGTACCGTGACAGATCTGCGGTTCCGGAAGGTTTCTAACGGAGTGATCGGGTTTGGAGCGGCAGCGGGGCTGGCGATTTTGACGGCGGAGTGGCTGTCAGGAGACGGCGGTGCAGCCGAGTTTGTTTTCACTGGTCATGCCGGGTTGGGAATCTGGCAATGGTTGTCCATGTGCGGCGGATATGTACTGAGGCTGGGACTGGTGTGTGCGATAGGTTTCCCTCTCTTTTTATTTCGCATGATGGGAGCAGGGGATGTGAAGCTGATGGCGGTCATTGCGGCGTGGCTGGGGTGGCATGACGGAGCAGTGGTCATCGGATATGGATTTTTCATAGGAGCCATCTGGGCGCTCTTTAAAATGTGTCTGTCAGGGATCTTCTGTCAGCGGATTTCTTATTTCATTGCCTATTTCAGGCGATTATTCCTAACGAAAGAGAAAACCCCGTATTATCTTGCAAAACGGGATGGGGACGAAGTGGTGATTCCATTTGCAGTATGCCTGTTTAGTGGATTTTTACTGTTTCTGATTTAGGAGACAGGTAGAAATGAAACAGGTAGAGATGGGACGCGGCGGAGTCATGTTTGATGGTTTAAAAAGTGCGTGTGCGTGTGACGCGGACAGAAAAACAGGGAGGTGGTCTGATGGAAAAGATCATGGCGGTTTATGACGTGGATCCTGCGTATGCCAGGCGGTTTGCGGATGTGACCAACCAGAAAGAACGGGTGCCATTTGATGTGATCCCATTTACTTCGATGGAGGCTCTTCAGGAATATGGAAAAAAGCATAAGATCGAGATTCTGCTGATCAGCAGTACCGTTCCAAGGGAACAGGCGGAAGCGATAGGGGCAGGATCTGTGGTGACGCTGGCGGAAGGAGAAATCGTAAAGTCGGTGGACAGCTATCCCAGTGTCTATAAATATCAGGCGGCAGACAGTCTGATCCGGGAGGTGATCGGCTGTTATTGCGAAAGCCCGGAGGAGGCAGGTCTGGTGGTGCGGGGGAGAAAAGCCCGGATTCTGGGGATCTATTCACCCATTGGCAGGTGTCTGAAGACGTCCCTGGCACTGACGCTGGGACAGCAGCTGGCCAGAGACGGGAAGGTGTTGTATCTGGGACTGGATGCATTTGCGGGATTTTCCAGATTGATCGGGAATTCCTGTAAAAATGATCTTTCTGATGTCCTGTATTTTTTCCGACAGGGTGATCTGACGGTGATGCGCCTTCGCAGTATCGTCTATACCTGGCAGGAAATGGATTATCTGCCCCCGGTGCGTTATCCGGAGGACTTAGAGCAGATGACTGGGGAAGAAACGGGAAAATTATTGGAAAAACTGGCTCTGGAAATGGGCTATGAGTACCTGGTAGTGGATGTGGGGCGGCCAGGCGGCAGTCTGCTTCCGATTTTAGGAGCCTGTGATATTGTATACATGCCGGTGAAGGAGGACGGAATCTCTGCAGCCAGACTGGAAGAACTTGACGAGTACTTAGAGATGGTGGAACGGCCGGACATCCAGGAGAAGATCCGCAGGGTGAAGCTGCCTTATCACAATGATTTTGGCCGTCGGGAGACGTATCTGGAACAGCTTTTATGGGGACAGCTGGGCGATTATGTGAGACAGCTGTTAAAAGGAGTGCCATGGCGATGACAGGAGAAGAGGGCATGAGGGAAAAAGAGCGGGTCAGGCAGTTAAAACAGCAGCTTCGGGACGAGCTCCGCCAGGAATTGGACGGTTACCGCCAGGTGGAGGACGAGGAGCTTTACGAACGGATCGACAGGAAGATTTTTGAAGCGGGCAGTCAGGGATATCTGCCCTTAAAAGAGCGGCTGGAGCTGCGGAAAAGCATTTTTAATTCGTTCCGGAAACTGGATATTCTGCAGCAGCTTTTAGACGATCCGGAGATCACGGAGGTGATGATCAATGGACGGGACCATATCTTCGTAGAGGAATCCGGGGTCATGCATCCGTGGGAATATGAATTTGAGTCGGATGAACAGCTGGAGGATATGATCCAGCAGGTGGTCAGCCGGGTGAACCGGACGGTGAATGTGTCGAATCCAATCGCGGACGCCAGACTGGCAGACGGTTCCCGTGTCCATGTGGTGCTGCCTCCGGTATCCCTGGACGGTCCGGTCATGACCATTCGTAAATTTCCGCGGATCATCACTATGGAAATGCTGGTGGAATCCGGTTCCATTACCCAGGAAGCGGCAGATTTTTTAAAGAAGCTGGTCCGGGCAGGCTATAACCTGTTTATCAGCGGCGGGACAAACTCTGGAAAAACCACATTTTTAAATGCCTTGTCAGCCTATATCCCGGCAGATGAGCGGGTGATCACCATCGAGGATTCTGCAGAATTACAGATCCAGCAGGTGAAAAATCTGGTGCGTCTGGAGACCAGGACAGCCAATTCGCAGGGGGAAGGGGCGATCGGGATCGGGGACCTCATCAAAGCGTCCCTGCGAATGAATCCTAGCCGCATCATTGTAGGTGAGGTTCGTGGAAAAGAGGCTCTGGAGCTGCTGAACAGCTACAATACCGGTCATGACGGCGGCATGAGCAGCGGTCACGGCAACAGTCCCAAGGATATGCTGGCGCGGCTGGAAACCATGGTGCTGATGGGAGCGGAGCTTCCTCTGGCGGCGATCCGCAGCCAGATTGCATCGGCGCTCGATGTGATGATCCATCTGGGGCGGGAGAGGAACAAGAAAAGGCGGGTATTCTGGATCGTGGAGGTAGATGGCTATGAGGAAGGGCAGATCCGGCTCCATACCCTTTATGAACTGGGGGAACAGGGGCTGGAAAAGAAGGGGGAGCTTAAAAATACCAGGAAGCTTTGGATGGCAGGGGAAGAAATATGAGGATGAAGATGGCGGTATTGGCGGACTGGTACAGTACCGGCACTATCAGTTAAATGGCAGAGAACGGCTGACGGCCCTGGCTGGAGGTGTGGCAGCAGCAGGAACTGCGGCTTTCGTCTGTTACCGGAGTCTATGGGCATTTTTTCTCCTGATGGCGCCGTTAACGGTGGTGGCGCCAAGGCTGTGGCAGGACATGTTACAGAAAAAGCGGCAGAGAGAGCTGGAAAAACAGTTCCGGGAAATGATCCAGATGATGTCTACGGCATTAAGCGCCGGTTATTCGGTGGACAATGCCATCCGGGTCTGCAGAAGAGATCTGGAGCGGATGTATGGAAGCGGGGGCATGATCGTCCGGGAGACCGGGTATATGGTCCGGCAGATGGAGATGAACCGTCCGGTTGAGGAGCTTCTGGAGGATTTTGCCCTGCGAAGCGGTCTGGAGGAAGCGGAGAATTTCACCCGTATCTTTGTGATAGCCAGAAGGAGCGGCGGACGGCTGGTGTCCATCATTGAGCGGACTGTGCAGATCATGGGAGACCGTAGCCAGGTGAAGGAGGAGATCCAGACACTGACTGCCTCCAAACGGTTTGAGCAGCGGATCATGAACCTGATCCCGGTGCTGATGGTTCTGTATATTGACTGGACTTCCCCGGGCTTTTTCACGGTAATGTACACGACCCTTCTGGGGCGGGTGCTGATGACAGGGTGTCTGCTGGTGTATCTGGCGTCCGTGTGGCTGGCACAGAAGATTCTAGATATCGAGGTGGGCAGCGGATGAACATTGAAAGGAGGTCAGAGGAGGCAGCAGGAAAGATAGCAGAAAAGAAAACAGAAAAGAAAGCAAAATGGGAGACTGCGAAAAAGAAACAGGTACTTTGTGTGGCAGCAGGGATTCTTTTAGGAGCGGCTGGCTTTGCCTGGCAGCACGGCGGGGCCTCTGTGTGCACATATCTGGAGCGGGAAGATTATGGGGGAGATCCGGTTGTTTATGATCTGTCTGTGGAGGGGCTGGAACAGGAGGTGGTTCCGCTGCAGATTGAGATTTCGCCCAGAAGATATACGGAGAAAGAGGCAGCAGAGGTATTCGCCAAGATAAAGACAGGGCTTTTAGAAGAGATCTTAGGGGAAAATCTGTCTCTCCAGGAGGTCAAAAGTGACCTGGTTTTGCCTACTGAGAAATCCGGTGGGATCAGGATCGCCTGGCGCAGCAATGCTCCGGAGATTTTGGATGATGAGGGAACGGTTCTGGTGGGCGAGGAAAAATCAGGTTCTGGAAAAGCCGGAGGAACCCAGGTAACACTCCAGGCGGAGCTGACGGACGGATTTTACCGGGATGAGCTGGAGGTGGCTGTCACAGTCTATCCGCCGGAAAAAAGTGAGGCAGAACAACTGGCCGGGCAGTTGGCGAGACAGGTAGAGCAGGCAGCATCAGAGCAGCCCGGAGCAGTCCGGGTTGCGCTTCCAGAGGATTTTGAAGGAAGGCAGCTTCGTTTCCGGAAAGAAACGGGAACAGAATATCTGCTATTTCCGGTTCTTGGGGTGATTTTAGCGGTATTTTTTCACTGGCAGGCCAGGAATACGGAGATCGAGGCCCGCAAAAAACGGGAAAAGCAGCTTCAATATGACTATGCAGATCTGGTGTACCAGCTGATGGTATTTACAGGGGCAGGTCTGACGGTCAGCCGGGCATGGAAACAGATCGTAAATAATTATGAAAAACGTCTGGAACATGAAAACAGCCAGCAGCGGGCGGTCTATGAGGAAATGGAGATTGCCCTTGGGGAGATGGAAAATGGGCTCCCGGAGAGCCAGGCAGTCAGTCGTTTTGGGGAACGATGTCAGCACAATGAATACCGGCGCCTGTCTTCGATTCTTGGACAAAGCCGGCAGACCGGAATGAAAAATCTTCAGGAACTGCTGGCTCAGGAGATGGACACTGCCTGGGAACAGCAGAAGCAGGCAGCGAAGCGTTTAGGCGAGGAAGCCGGAACGAAGCTGCTCCTGCCATTATTTCTGATGCTTCTGGTGGTCATGGTATTGGTGATGGTTCCGGCGCTGATGGTGATGCTGTAAGCAACGGAAGGCTGTTGTGAATGGAAAGCTGTTGTAAAAGGGAAACGAGAAACAGCCATAAAAATAAGAAAGGGGATTCATTTATGAGATTAAGACAGGAAATAAAAGCATTTTTGATGGATGAGGAAGCGATCGGTACGGTGGAAGTGGTCCTTTTGCTGGTGGTGCTCATTGGATTGGTGATCATTTTCAAGAAACAGATCCGGACATTGTTGGATTCTATTTTTAAAGAGATCAATAAGCAGACCAAGGAAGTCTATTGATTTGAGATAACTATTCAGTAGGTCTGCGCACATGCTGTGCTGACCGTAAGAACACATAGGCCAGAAAGCAAAAATCCCATCAGCGAAGCTAAACTGAAATGGATTTCATGGATGGGAAGGAGGTGTGGAAGCTGAAAAAACGAGGGGAGATCACCGTATTTTTAAGTCTGTGTTTATTGAGTGTAGCTGCCCTGATCTGTGTCATGGTGGAAGGAGCCAGAAGTGCCGGTTCCAGAGTGTATCTGCAGATTGCGGCAAATGGATCTTTAGATACATTGTTTGGCCAGTATCATCGGGAATTGTGGAAAAAATACCGATTGTTTGGAGTGGAATATCAGAAAATGTCCGGCGTGGAAAGGCAGCTTGAAAGTTATGTAAACCGATATCGGGAGGTCGAAAACTGGTATCCCATAAGACTGCAGACGCTTACAGTAACCAGTCAGAAAACCCTGGGAAGCCAGGGCGGTGACCGGATGATGGAGGAGATTCTGGACTATATGAAATACGGAATCTGGGAACAGCTGCTGATCTCCCCGGAAAAAGGAGAGGATTTCTGGAACGATATCAAAGAAGCTGCCGCAGCAGGTGGGATGACCGATACCTATGAAGGACAGTCCGTCCAGGTAAAACAGGTAGAACGTGCGGTGGAACGGCTGGCGGATTGTGTGGAGGATCAGGAGAAGCTGGCTGGGGAAATCGCCCTGGCTTTAGATCAGGATGATGTGGAGGGCTTTGAGCAGGCGGCGAAGCGTTTCCAGAAAGAAAACAGCAAAATGGATGGTCTGTTCCGGGCATATGAAAAGAGCGCACAGAAATTGAGAAAGGTTCTGGACCATGGAGAACAGGAATTGGATCAGGCGGCAGAGGATATGCAGGAAAACAGGGAGATGCTTTTCCGGCAGCAGATGGACCCATTCCGGTCTTATGTGGATTCTGATGGAGAGCGGTATCGCCAGATCCAGAGCCAGACGGAACTATCAGCAGCTAATGGAGTGCGGTTACGGGAAACGGAGGAGATCGTAGATCGTCTGAAACAGGAATACGAAGAGCGGGAACAGCAGCGGGATGAGGAAGACGAAGAAGAGGAAAAACTGTCTCTTTCAGAGGCATGGGAGCATTGGAATGGCTATGGAAGCGCAGTTTTCACCATCCAGAAGGGAAAAAAGGATGAACAGAAACAACAGGCTTTGGAGCAGGTATCCAGGATGGTAAAGGGAAGCCTGTTAGAGCTGGTCCTTCCAGATGGAATGGCTGTTTCGGGGGAAAAATGGGGAGGAGATGCCGGGCGGTATGCCAATCAGACTCAGGAAAGCCTGGTACGGAAAAATGGAGCCCAGTGGGTGCTGATCCATGAATACTGCGGAGAATTCTTAACTCATGCGCTGGATCATTCTCCGGATTATTCTCCAGATCATTCTCCGGGAAATGACGGCGGCAGATATCAGCTTGAATATCTGCTCCACGGAAAGGATAACGACCGATCCAATCTGGAGAATACAGTCAGTGAGCTTTTTTTGATCCGGCAAGGCATCAATCTGATCCAGATCTTATCAGATACGGAGAAACGGGAGGCAGCCCAAAGCCTGGCGGCAGTGATCACTGGAATTATAGGGATCGCTCCCCTTGTGGAGGTCATGAGCTGTTTTATTATGACTGTCTGGGCCATGGGAGAGGCGCTGGAGGATGTGCGTTGTCTCATGGCTGGGGGAAATGTGCCCCTTTGGAAGTCAGCGGATGAGTGGAAATTGTCACTGGAAGGGCTTTTAAGTATGGGAATGGGCAGAACGGCCAGAACGGCCGGTGATACACCCGGCCAACATACACCCGGCCAACCGCAAAACAGCCGTGGAATGGACTATGAGCAATATTTAAAATGGATGTTATTTACGGTAGACCAGGGGAAGAAGCAGACCAGGATCATGGATGTGGTCCAGGCGGTGATCCAGAAGGATGAGCCGGGATTTCGTCTGGAAAACTGCATCTGTGATGTGGATATTCAGGTGAATGGCTGTGGAAAACATGTCTTTTTTGCCTTGCCATTTGTGGAAAAGCTGGTGGGAGGTCAGGAGGGCTATGAGCTTCTGGTGCAGGCGGCAAAAGCTTATTAAGATCAGAAGTAACTGTTCAGTAGGTCTGCGCATTCACTGCGCTGACCGTACGAAAACATGGGCTTGCAGGCAAAAATCCTATTGCCGAAGGCAATTTTCAATGGATTTTTGCTCGTAACTGTGAGGGTACTGAACAGTTACGATCAGAAAAGAAAATTGGAAGGAGGTGGAAAGGGATGCTCTTTTTCCGGAAACATGATTCGGACATAGATATTCCTTTTGAAATGAAAAATTGGATCAACCGGCAGTCAAAACGCAGAAATAAAGTTTTTTGTGAATTCTCAAAAAAAATAATCGTAACTCTCCAAGTACGACTCCCTAAAAATATGACAGCCAGATCCGGAAAAAGAGTGTCCTTTTCTGCCTCCGCCAGTATGACCGTGGAAGCTGCGCTGGTCCTGCCGCTCTTTTTATTTGCCGGGTGTATCCTGATGCAGCCATTTCCAATCTTAAATACCCAGAGACAGGTGCAGGAGATTCTGGAGGTGGCTGCTGAAGAGATCAGTCAGAATGCAGGTGTTGCATGGAATGGAGCTCAGATATCGGAGCCAATGACGGAAGCAGCCGCCTGGGCCTATGCGGAAGCTTTTGTGCGGAAAAAGACAGCAGCTCTGCCCATACAGAATTTATCGCTGATGCAGTCGCAGCTATTGAAGGATGGAAAAACCATTGATCTGATAGCTCATTATCAGGTCCGGATGCCATTTCCGGTGTTGGGAGTGAGAGCAGTGGAACAGATGAACCGCAGCTTCCGTTACGCCTGGACAGGGCTGGACGGACCGGTTGATGGAGCCGGTGGCAGACAGGATGCAGACGAGGCGGTGGTCTATGTAGGCCGGGACAGTACCAGGTACCACGTAAGCCGTTCCTGTCATTATCTGAGTACAGAATTAAAGGCGGTTTCCTATGCGGATCTGGAAGCTTACCGCAGCAAGGATGGAGCACGCTATAAGCCCTGTGACCGGTGCGGCGCGTCACATGGGGCTGTGGTGTATATCACGTCTTATGGAGAACGATATCACAGTGATCAGGGATGCAGTGCACTGGCGGCCTATGTGAGAGAAGTGCCGAAGTCACAGGTGGAATATCTGGGGCCCTGCTCCTACTGTGGTGGTGGAAAATAGGGAGAAAACTGTGGATGGCGGAGCGGAGTATGAAAATATTGTGGATGGTGCTCCTGATTGTGGCTGCGTATCAGGATTTCAGAGAGCGTCAGGTGAGCGTTATGTGGATGGTGTGCGGTGCAGCAGCGGGAATGATCGGATGTTGTCTGATGGCAGGAGAGAGATATCAAGATATGCTGGAGACCGGGATCGATGCAGAACGTGTGAGCCTGCTGATGAACATTGTGAAGATCCAGATAGTGAGAATCGGAAAAGCAGCAGGAATCGGAATTGCGCTGCTGATCCTAGCAAAATTGACCAGGGAAGCCATGGGTGGTGGAGATGGTTTGTTTTTTCTTATGTCTGCATTTTATTGGGATTGGAAGGAGCTGCTGGTCCTGTTTTTGGAGACCCTTGCGATTTCTTCTGCCTGGGGAATGGCGCTGCTGATGAAGAGACAATGGAACAGAGCTGGAACTCCTTCGGTTCGATGGAAGGAGACGATTCCGTTTTTAACCTGTTGTCTGGTCCCCGGCATTCTTCAGGTCTGGAATGTACTGATGTAGTGAGAATTGGCAAAGTGACGGGGAGGAGGGCTGCATAATATGCAGGAAAAAATCTGGAAAATTCAGGCCAGTTATACGGTGGAAGCGTCCTATATCATGTCCATGGTGATTCTGTCCCTGGCAGTTTTGATCCGTGCTGCTTATGGTCAATATCTGGACAAGACATCCTTATTTTTAATGAATTATGCAGTGGAGCGGCTGTATGGACAGGAGGAGAATAAGAGCGAAGCTTTGCAATATGGTTCCGTATCAGGAAATGCAGTGCGGACGAAGACCCAGGTGACAGGGACCATCTGCGGTCAGGATCATATGAGATCGATCCAGAAGCGTGTACATGAGCCGGAAGAGGTGTTGTGGATGATGACGATTTTTCAGAAAAACAAGGAGGCAGAAAGCCATGGAGGTCAGCTACCACAGAGAAATGAAGAAGAATTATCTGATGATTGAGGCCGATGAAGGGGGCATGCAGGCATTTGAGGCAAAAATGCTGGTAGGCAATGCGATTGAAGGGTTGCTGAAATTCCGGATACGCAGAACCGATGACCACTGCCAGTTTTGTTATGAGATCACCTCCAGACAGCCTTTGGGGCGTCTTTTGGAAACGAAATCCATCAATGCGGTGCAGCTCCGTGCTCTCCTTCTGGGAATTGCCCAGACGCTGATCCGCATGGAAGATTATCTGCTGTCAGAACATCAGATCCTATTAGATCCAGATTATATCTATATCGATCCAGAGAGCTTTCAGCCAGGTCTGTGTCTGCTTCCTGGAAAGAATGGCAGTTTTCCAGACGAATTCAGCGAATTTTTACAGTTTTTACTGGGGAAAGCAGACCATCAGGATAAGGATGCAGTGGTATTGATCTATGGGTTATACCGGGAGAGCCTAAAGGAAAATTATGGGCTGGACAATCTGCTCCGGTGGCTGATGCGGGATGAAGGAAAAGCAGGAGAAGGACCGGAAAAACTGCTGGAAGAAAAAGAAGAATATCGCTCACGATCATCATCAGGACGGAATGGCTATCCGGGAAAATGGGATTCACAGCCGGAGATACTTGATGGAGAAAAAGGAATGAGTCCGGGACCGGAAAAACGACCGGAGGCAGAGGCGGAATCGGGAACAGGCGAAGCTGTCATTCAGGGAAATGCCTGGAGTTTAAAAACCATAGTTCTTAGAATTGTGGAGTGTCTGCTATTGATTCCAGTATTTTTGGCTGCCATCTGGTTATGGAAAGGAAGCGGTACACTGCCGTATCTGACAGGTGATGGAATCTGGCTGACGGTTGGAGCTGTGGCAGCCGAGGGGATTGGCTGTGTTCTGGTGATCGGGAGCGGTATTGCTACACAAAGAAAAAACCAGGAGTCAGAAAACCATCGGCATAGGAAGCGTGACAAAACCCTGCGCCAGATGAAAAAGCAGGGGGAAAGACAGGGGGGAAAGCAGGGGGAAAGGCAGCAACAAAGGCAGTGGGAAAAGCAACAGGAAAGGCGACGGGAAAAGCCATCATGGGAGATGATATTTGCAGAGGACGACGGGGAGCGGGAGATGTCAGAAGATGCCACCGGCCACTACATAGAATCAGCATATAAGTCAGATGCGAATGAGAAATCTGAACCGGATGAGAAATCTGAACCGGGAAGAAGCCAAAATGAATTTGACGATTGTCACACGGTCCTTCTATGGGACCGGAACAAAAAAGAAAATGTCCGGCGGATGGCCTGTCTCGATCACCCAGAGTTGACTGCCCAGATGAGCTATTACCCATTTTTGATCGGCAAACAAGAAAGTCTGGCAGACTTTACCATCCCTGATGACACCGTCAGCCGTCTCCACGTCCGCATCGACCAGAAAGATGGGGGTTATACCCTGACGGACCTAAATTCCACCAATGGAACCACCGTCAATAACCGCAAACTGGAAGCTAACGAGATGGTTCCGCTGCAGGTTGGAGATCTGGTGGATATTGCAGGGTATCATTTTCAATTTTTGTGAGAAATTTGGGCTAACTGCAATTAGTGGTTGAAAATATCTGCCGCGTAAAATGCGTTTTCCTCAATAAGATGCTTAAACGGAACAATGTGATTTACAAGCGTTGTTAAGATGGAAGGCTTGCCTCTTCTATCGGCATAAGCAACTGTAAACCATAATTTGTACGAAGCAGGTCCGTAAAACGTAAGCCTGTGGAGACAGCTATGACGGGGAGATATTGTTCTACATCTCTAGTCAGTTCCTGCCATCGGAATTCCTCCTTTCTAGTTCCAATATTTTCTATTGTCAAAACCATTATTTCCACAATATAATAACATAAGAACACGAAGCAAATAGTGTTCCTCAAAAACTTGTTTTTTGTTGACTACGAGTACTTTTGTGATATAATAAAGTTAGAGGATAGCGGCGTTGACCAGCTATCGCGGTGTTGAAGCAATTGACTGTGTCGGAATGCAGCCGGTTGTGGAGCCTGACCTTGGGTTATGCGATAACCTCAAACCGAATAGGTTCTTCGGAACTGAATGAAAACGCTTTTAAGGGCCTTGCATTGGCAGGGTCCTTTATTTTTTGTAAAGGACAAGGTATATATGGATCTATTACAACAGTCTGCACAAGCCTGGAAAGAAATAACTGAATATAGATATTTGTTTACATATGGCTATAAAAATCAGCTGTATCCAATTAATCTTACCTTTTCTTTGGAAGATTATCCGCATTTAGCTGGCTTCCAATATATGAAAGATATCTCACTTCCAAATTATTCTTCTGCCAAAATTGCTGATAGAATTCTTGAAGGTAAAATACCATTTGAAAAAGTTCAAAAGGCAGCCCAGTACGACGAGATGATAAAACCTCGACTTGAAGCATTAGTTCGCTTGAAGGAATCTCTTGATAACGAATTTAATTTATATTCATACATGCCATGCAAGTATCCTTTCATCACAAGCATTAGAGCAGATTATTTAATATCCAGCCATTTTAGCGTTGATAATTTCATCTTTATCATCAAGGCAAATGTGCAAGGTGAATCAAAATGTGATTTTCTTTGTTGCTCCATTTTTGAAAAATGTGATCGAGATTATGAATCAAACCAAAGAACTCGAACACTGATGAAGAAAGAACGAATACATACTTTTTCTAACACCACCGATATTCTATTGGATCGTTTATCAGCACAAACAAAGCCGAAGGACAAAGCTACTGAAACTTCAGATAATGCAGAAGCAAAGTTCGATGATTCACAATAGTACCACTTCCTTTTGGAGGTGGTTTTTTCCTGCTATCCCACCAGTCAATTTTGCGACTGCACGTACAAGACCAACCCGCCGTTCTATAGGAGATAGCTCTGTAGAGATTTGCACACCCCCCTACCTCGTCCTCACAAGCCTGTTAATGAAGCAGGAACGGTGATGATTGTTGATGTCAGGGATTTCAACCTGATCTGTGGTCTTGCAGAATCCAGTGAGAGCGGATTTTCAACCATTTATTGCGGATACCCGAAATTTGTCGAAATCTGTTATATTTTCACATCCCCTAGCGTCTTAATTATGTATTGGAGGACATGCAGGCGGTTAAAAATGCCTTAACAAACACCATGAGCTATGATAAAATGAGGGGTAACCATTCATTACTTTCCCATAGCAAGTGTGGGATCTGCTGAATGGCTGCAGATAAAGTTGCATAAAGGAGAAAAATATGGAATATAGGAAAACAACAACTCCGTCTTATGTAAACTTTTACCTGATCGCGGCCAATGTGATCTATTTTCTTTTTGTAGAATGGAAAGGGTCAACGGAGGACGTGGAATGCATGTTACAGTGGGGAGCCATGTTCAAACCGGCCATTGTGGAAGGAAAACAGTATTGGCGGTTATTTACCGCGATGTTTATGCATTTTGGTATCCGGCACCTGGTCAATAATATGCTGATCTTATTTGTTCTGGGGGACAACCTGGAACGGGCATTGGGAAAGATCAGGTATTTGTTTTTCTATCTGACCTGTGGGGTGCTGGCCAATGTTATTTCTCTTTTGTGGGAGATCTGGTTTCCGGGAAGCCGTATGGTGGTCTCAGCCGGGGCGTCTGGAGCGATTTTCGGAGTGATCGGTGGACTTCTGTATGTGGTTGGTGTGAACCGGGGGCGTCTGGAGGATTTAAGCAGCAGACAGCTGGCAACTATGGTTCTATTTTCCCTGTACTTTGGATTTACCAGTACCGGCGTGAACAACGTGGCCCATGTGGGCGGGCTGGTTTCAGGAATTGTCATGGCATGGATATTATACCGCAGACCACAAAGGTCTGAATGGTGGATGAAGGAGGATTTTTAACATGAGAGACGACTGTATTTTCTGCAAAATCGCAAATGGAGAGATTCCATCTGCAACACTTTATGAAGACGAAGATTTTCGTGTCATTTTGGATCTGGGACCGGCATCAAAGGGTCATGCCCTGATCTTACCGAAAGAGCATTATAAAGATTTATGTGAACTGGATGACGCAGTTGCGGCGAAAGTACTTCCACTGGCTGGCAAGATGGGAAGAGCTATGAAGAAAGCCTTACATTTTGACGGTTTTAATCTGGTACAGAACAATGGAGAAGCAGCCGGACAGACTGTGATGCATTTTCATATGCATATGATCCCCAGATACGCCAATGGCCCGCAGATGGTTTTATGGAATCCTGGAAAACTGGATGACACTGAAAAGACGGAAATCATCGAAAAAGTGAAAAAAGAATTGGAATAATGATGATGCTGTCTGCTTTGATAGCGCGGATAAGATAAGGGGGAGCCTAGTCTATGAAGCAGCAAAATGTCGAACTGCTGCAGACTTTATATGAGGAATATCAGGGTGCACTCAGATATACAGCAACAAGGATAGGTGTGAATAGCGACGATGTGGATGATGTAATCCAGGATAGTTTCTGCGCTTTTATCAAAGCATATGGAGATACGATAGACCAGTGGGAGATCGCAAGGCAAAAAGGCGCGATCATGAGAATTCTTAAAAATCGTTGTGTGGATTATTTCAGAATCAAAAGCAGAAGAGGTGTGAGCATCAGTCTTGACGAAGGGTATTACGGCAAAGAAGTACCGCTTCCGGAATCGTTGATCGGAAAAGATGTTTTAGACCAGATGGCGGAGGACGATGAAGTAAATTACATAATAAAGTATTTGCAGGATATGAAACCAGAATGGCGTGATGTGGCGATTCTTCATTTTGTTGAAGAACGCCCGATCTCGGAAGTCAGTCAGATTCTGGGGATTAAAGAAGCATCCTGCAGAATGAGAATTACCAGACTCCGAAGATATTTGAAAAAGAATTTTCCTTACAAAATCTAAAGGAGCCTGGTTTTTGTGTTACTGTTCACGCGTTGCGCAAACAGCAACGGATTTTGCCGATGCTTCGCATTCTAAATCGGCAAAATCTGTTACCACTACTGTATCATACGGCATTTTCAGTTCAGAAAATGCCTACCCATGTACAGTAACGTTTTTGTTTCATAATTATTTGGAAGCACACTCTTCAATCAGAGAAATAATGGTGTCAACTGCATTGCTTAAATGGCTTTGTTCCATGGTGTGAATGAAGTCAGCACGTTTTTGATAGGTATCCGTAATTGCCTGGAACAGAGAATGTTCTGTTAACTGTTCTTCTTCTAACAAAGTACTGAAGCCTTGTTTCGCAAAGGACGAGGCATTGAGAATCTGGTCGCCTCTGCTGGCAGCGGCAGATAATGGGATCAGGATATTAGGCTTGCGTAAAGCAAGGATTTCACAGATTGAGTTTGCTCCGGCTCTGGAAATGACCAGGTCTGCAGCTGCAAATAAGTGGCGGAGCGGAGCATTGACATATTCGTACTGTACATATCCCGGTGTGCCGATCAGGGATTCATCCAGATGGCCTTTGCCGCAGATATGTATTACCTGGAAATTCGTAAGAAGCTGTGGCAGGATACTGCGTACAGCCTGGTTGACGGTAACGGAACCAAGACTGCCGCCGATCACTAAAATAATTGGTTTATCTGCGGAAAGATGGGTATACTGAAGGCCGGAGAGACGATCTCCGGTCAGAAGCTCCCGGCGGATCGGAGAACCGGTCAGAACCGCTTTGTCTTTCGGAAGATACTGCAGAGTTTCCGGGAAATTGCAGCAGACTCTGGCAGCAGATGGGATACAGATCTTGTTGGCAAGGCCAGGTGTCATATCAGACTCATGGATGATGGTAGGAATATGGTAGCGTTTTGCAGCCAGAACCACAGGAACGGACACAAAGCCGCCTTTGGAAAATACCACATCCGGTTTATAATTTTTGATCAGTTTGCAGGCTTCCGCATAGCCTTTTAATACGCGGAAAGGATCAGAAAAATTTTTCAGATCAAAGTATCTGCGGAGTTTTCCTGAAGAGATGCCGTCATAAGGGATACCGGCGTCTGTGATTAATTTCTTTTCTATCCCTTCATAGGAACCAATATAACGAATTTCAAATCCATGATCCTTTAGGGATGGGATCAGGGCAAGGTTCGGGGTGACATGGCCAGCAGTTCCGCCGCCAGTCAGAATGATCTTTTTCATAAAAGAGCCTCCATCGTTGATATAGTAATAATACTAAACGAACGTTCTGAAAAGTCAACCCTTAACCAGGAGGAAAAAAAGGAATAAATAGGAACCATGTAACGATTCAGTAGGTCTGCGCACATGCTGCGCTGACCGTAAGAACACATAGGCTAGAAAGCAAAAATCCCATCAGCGAAGCTGATCTGGAATGGATTTTTGCTCGTAACTATGAAGGTACTGAATAGTTACGGAATCACAAAGAAAGAAAATGGGGTGGAAAACGTGAGAAACAGTAAGGTCAGCCAGAAAGAGGATAAGCTGATTCAGCAGAAATTACAAGAAGCATTTGGATACACCGATGAGCAGCTGGCAGCCCAGCTGGATCAAGCCGTCGCCGAATACGCCGCCCACCCAGAATTAAACCTCACCCCACCAAAAGGAGAATTTGAGAAGATTCTGGCAATGGCCGCACAGGACCAAACACAGGATAAGAAAGAAGATGGCCATAAGGTAATCCGTTTAAAGAAAGTGATGAAGCAGATGATTCTGGTGGCAACAGTGGGAGCAATCTTGCTGGGGACTGGGATGATGGCTAGTGGGAGGAGGTATTATAAGTTTTGGGGAAGAGATGTTGGTGAAGGGCAGATTATTTTTAATAATGTGGATGCGATAGGTGAAGCTGATTCGTTGGAAGTGGCGTATGAAGAAATAGAAAATCAAATGGGAGTAAGAGTACCGCAGTTATTTTTTGTACCTAAAGAACTTGAATATAAAAAAGTAGTAATAAAAGATGGTATGGCAAGAATCGAGTTTTACTATGGAGATGGATATTTATATTATGAACAAATGGTAAAAGGAAATGCAAATTCAGTTGGATATAACTCTGATAGAGAATTATATAAAACTATTTATAATCGTTTTTTGAATCAGGATATTAAGGTATATCAAAATATCATTGAAACAGGAGAAGTGGAATTTAGCGCGCGGTATGTGATAGATGATACATTCTATTGTTTGGTTGGAACTGTAAAAGAAGAAGTTTTTGATAAGATTATTAAAAACTTGAGTTTTACTGATTCTGTACGTTATAAAAAATAGAAAAAATCGTCTTCTTTTAATATATAGGTATTAGGAGGACGTTAAAATGAGAATGTGTTTGAAAAAAACAGTAATGTTAGCAATGGCAATGATGATGATGTGTTCTACTACTGCGTGGGCGACACCAAAGGGCAGACAAATGTTGGAACAAGATTTGCAGGAAGACTCAAAAGTGTTACCAGAATCAGTGAAAACCTCTATTGGACGAGATGTGGTGACAACAAGAAGTAAAGCGCTTGCATCAGCAATGTGTTCTATTACGGATACGGAAAAGGGAATCCTTAATATTTATGCGGAAACCTTGATGTTTCAGACTGTAGATTGGGCAGCATTAACGATTTATTTGGAACAATTAAATGAAACTACGGGTAAATGGGCAGTAGTAGAAACAATCGAAAAAGAATTTACTCCGGCGGATAAAGAAGATGGAGAGTTGAATAGTGTGGAACTTTCTATTTCCGTTGGTACTCAACCAGCAGGCTATTATTATCGCCTCCGTTGCATCCATGAGTTAGAATATGACAACGGCTGGTACGAAGCCAAATCAACAAAAACAGATGGAATCATGTTAACAGACATTAAATAACACCAACATTTACCCACATTCCCAACAGCCACCCCCTCATGTGCCATCCCACACACCGGGGAGTGGCTGTTTTTCATATTTCATAGATAACCCCGGGGTCTTTGCGCAACGCGTGAATAGCAACAACCGGAAAATTTCATGTTCATAATTTCATGCCCACGTATTGCATTTACCCCATTTTCCATGTTACAATACCCCTATAATATGAAAGTAAAAGTTCCCGAAAGTCACCGCACGGACGGGAGCGCCCAAAAAGAATTCGAGAGATTGATAAGATACACTAGGAGGAATTGCATGTTAGGAATTATCGGTGCCATGATAGAAGAGGTGCTTCATTTGAAAGAGGCGATGGAGGATGTGGAGATCCGCACCATTGCTACCATGGATTTTTACCAGGGAAGATTAAAAGGATTGGACGTGGTCGTGGTACGGTCTGGTATTGGTAAGGTAAATGCAGCGATCTGTACCCAGATTTTGATTGATCAGTATAATGTAAGACGCATTATCAATACCGGTATTGCAGGTTCTTTGAGAAGCAGCATTGATATCGGTGATATCGTATTATCCAGGGATGCTATGCAGCATGACATGGACGCAACTGGATTTGGTTATAAGGTTGGTCAGATCCCGCAGATGGAGGAATCCGTGTTCAAAGGCGACCGCAACATGATCTACATGGCAGATATGTGCTGCCGCAAGGTGATCCCACAGGTAGGTGTTCATGTAGGCCGCATCGTCAGTGGTGATCAGTTTGTTTCTGATCAGGCGAAAAAAGCATGGATCGTGAAGAATTTCCAGGCTTGCTGCACAGAGATGGAAGGCGCTTCCATTGCCCAGACCGCATATCTGAACAATATTCCATTCCTGATCGTCCGCGCCATTTCTGATAAGGCCGATGACAGTGCTGAGATGGATTATGCGGAGTTCGAGAGAATGGCCATTGACAACAGCGTGAAGCTGATCATGGCGATGGCAGAAGAACTGGTCGGATTCGACAGATAGCCAACTGCTTTGGAAACCAGCGTTGGGAGGCGGCATGTGTGATGCAGTCTCAACCAATGTTTCAACTACCTCAACCAGGTATCAGAATCGATTTATAGGAGAATTTGACGAACGATTCTAGGCTCCCCAATCTTCCCAAATGAAACTTCCACCGCTATAATAAATGGCATCTGGAAGGAATCTGGAGAAGAAAGGGGAGCTTTTTATGATGCTGGAATTTTTAGAAACAGGAAAAGCATTATACGTTCTGACGGCTGTCTGCATTCTTGGACTTTTAAGCAGACTGACAGCCCGTAACCTTTACAAAAGACTGATCCGTGAAACTGACAACATGACTCTTACCAAGAACCGCTGTCTGCGGGATCTGAAACAGAAAGCCGAAAATACATACCGTCTGAATCTTGGAATCCACAATACAAAAGCATATTTAGAAAAGCAGCTGGCTGGGTATCGTTTTATGGGATTTACTTTAAATGGGTGGGGCAATCTGGCGTCCCAGCTGACTGTCCTTTGCTTTCTTTTGGGAGGAAGTGCGGCCTTTGGGGCTTATTGGTATCGCTGTGACAGCTATTATGTGGTGCTTTATGGAACGGTTGGTCTGCTCAGCGGCCTTTTGACCTTGTTTCTGGACTGTGGCATCAATCTGGCAGAGCGGAAAAACCAGCTGCTGAATGGCCTACAGGATTATCTGGAAAATTCGCTGTTTAACCGTCTGGCCCGTGAGGCTGCTTCTGCGTCAGAGGACGATTACCGGGGAGCCCGGGGTGGACTGGAGAGCCGGGGCGGAGGTTTCCGGAATGCAGCCATAAAAAACAGCAGCATCCGTGATTTAAATGTCCGTGATTTGAATATCCGTGACCTGCGAAGCCGTGGTGCGGATGATAATGGAACCGACCATATCGTTCCGGTAAAGGAGATCAATAGCAAAAAAGGAGTCCATTTTTTAAAAAAATCCAGAGGAAAAGGAACAGAGCCGCAGCTCGTGGAGGAGCGGAAAACGGTAGCCAGGGACCAGAAAGGCCGTTTTACCAGCCTTGGAAACCGGGAAAATGCAGTGTCAGAGCCTGACCATGATCTCCGGGAAACTATGATGTCTGGGGGAGAGCAGACCGGAAATAGTCAGACCAGCCTCCGGGGTCGGAGCTTAGGAAGCCGGAATCCGGGAAGTCAGCCCCTGGGAAACCAGAATCCGGAGAACCAGAATCCGGAGAACCAAAATCCGGGGAACCAGAACCCAGGGAACCAGAACTCAGAGAGCCGGACCCTGGGAGGTCAGAACCCGGGAAGCCAGAATTCAGGAAGCCAGACACCGGGAAGCCCGAATCCAGACGGTCAGGAACCGGTGCGCCGGGATGTGGATTATTTAAAACACAGCCTGGAACAGATTGCCGCCAGCAGAGAGCGAAGCCGCAGTGAAAATGACTGGATTCGGGATCTGTCTCCAGATGAACTGGAACTGGTGGGAGAGATTCTGAAGCAGTATCTGGCATAGACTTAAAAATAAGGGATCGCAAACCGGACAAATCTGTGCTATACTAAGCATAAGGCTTTGCGGCAATTACCGCAGAAACTATATGATAAAGGAGAATATGATCATGGGAAAAGAAGTTACATTTGATTATTCTAAGACTGCCGGATTTATTTCCGCAGAAGAAGTGAAAAATATGAAGGCTGGTGTGGAGTGCGCGAAAGAGGTGCTGACCTCCAGAACTGGAGCTGGTAATGATTTCCTTGGATGGATTGATCTTCCAGTGGATTATGATAAGGATGAGTTTGCCCGCATCAAAAAGGCAGCAGCGAAGATCCAGTCTGATTCTGATATACTGTTAGTCATCGGTATCGGCGGTTCCTACCTGGGCGCCAGAGCAGCCATCGAGTTTCTGACCCATAGTTTCTATAATGTATTGGATAAAGGTACAAGAAAGACCCCGCAGATCTTCTTTGTGGGCAACAGCATCAGCAGCAAGTACATCAAGGATCTGCAGGATGTAGTAAGAGACAAGGATTTCTCCATCAACATCATTTCCAAGTCCGGTACCACAACGGAGCCGGCGATCGCATTCCGTGTATTCAAGGAGATGCTGATTGAGAAGTATGGTAAGGAAGAGGCTAACAAGCGTATCTACGCAACCACTGACAAGGCAAAGGGCGCATTAAAGAACCTGGCAAATCAGGAAGGTTACGAGAGCTTCGTGGTTCCGGATGATGTAGGCGGACGTTTCTCCGTATTAACCGCAGTTGGTCTTCTGCCGATCGCAGTCAGCGGCGCAGACATTGACAAGCTGATGGAGGGTGCAGCTTCCGGAAGAAAGAAAGCCCTGGAGACCCCATATGAAGAGAACCCGGCGCTTCTGTATGCATCGATCCGCAACATCTTATTAAGAAAAGGCAAACATGTGGAGATCGTGGCAAACTATGAGCCAAGCCTTCACTATGTATCTGAGTGGTGGAAACAGTTATTCGGCGAGAGCGAGGGCAAAGACCAGAAGGGTATTTTCCCGGCTGCCGTAGATCTGACGACGGATCTGCACTCCATGGGCCAGTTTATCCAGGACGGCGCACGGATCATGTTTGAGACAGTGATCAATGTAGAAGAGTCTCCGGAAGAAGTAGTTCTGAAAGAGGAAGAGATCGATACCGACGGTATGAACTATCTGGCTGGCAAGAATGTAGATTTTGTCAACAAGAGCGCTATGAACGGAACCATTCTGGCACATACCGACGGCCAGGTACCAAACCTGAAGGTCAATGTTCCGGAGCAGAACGAGTTCTACTTAGGCGAACTGTTCTATTTCTTCGAGTTTGCATGCGGCATCAGCGGTTATCTGCTGGGTGTCAACCCATTCAACCAGCCAGGTGTTGAGAGCTACAAGAGAAATATGTTTGCTCTGCTTGGCAAACCGGGATATGAGAAAGAGCGCGAAGAGCTGATGAAGAGATTGTAAGCAGCAGGCGGACAGTCTCAGGTGCAATGAGCCACAGCATTTATCAGAATCATGCGTCAAATCTCACGAACGTTTGACTTGGATGCAATAGAACGGTATCATGGTAGTGAACAATTATAAGGCATAAATATAGGCGTTCCTGTGTTTTAGGAACGCCTATATTTTACGGATATCAGAAAATGAAAATTCGTTCAGAGAGTGTGTGTTGGAACTACCGTGTCAGGGTGCGGGACGAGGATATTTCTGGTACGAATGGATTGATATTCAGAAGAAAAATGGGGGGAACACGATGGGTTTATGGATTTTCGCAACGTTCACGTCGTACATCATCAAAGGATTATGCGGCTTTGCCAATACCATGATCTTTACGGCTATGTTAAGTTTCGGCTCGGTCAATGCCAACATTTCTCCGGTAGATCTGTTGCTTGGTTATCCGGCCAATGCCATTCTGACCTGGAAGAACCGGAAAAGCCTGGATCCGAAGGTATTTATCCCATTGTCAGCTATGGTACTTGCGGGAAGTATTCCTGGCTCCTTCCTATTAAAAAATGTGGATGCCAGCGCCATCAAGGTGGTGTTTGGAGTTATGATCATTCTTCTGGGAAGCGAGATGTACCTGCGGGAACGCCATCCGGGCAAGATGAAAAATTCTAAAATCGTTCTGGCGGTCATTGGTGTGATCGCAGGTGTTTTATGCGGATTGTTTGGTGTTGGTGCGCTGCTGGCGGCGTATGTAAGCCGTGTGACGGATAACGGTAGTGGATTTAAGGCCAATATCAGCATGGTATTTCTGGTGGAAAGTACCTTCCGGATCGGTCTCTATATTGCTTTAAAGATCCTGACGATGGAAATTTTCTGCCATACACTGATGCTGTTTCCGTTTTCCCTTCTGGGTCTGTGGATTGGGATGAAGTGCAGTTCAAAGATGGATGACCGGATTATTAAGCGGCTGATCGTCATTCTGCTGATTGTTTCTGGAATCTCATTGATCGTTACCAATCTATAAATGAGTGATAAATGGGTGAATTTTTTGAAATTGACAAAATTCTCAAAAAAAAGCATGGACAGAATGGACAATAAGGGCTATAATGAAAGAGAATTTTGATCCTACAAAAACTTAGGAGGAAGAAGCTATGAGTATGGTCGATGCTTATAAAGCAATGTGGAAGAACTATGCAAAATTTTCAGGAAGAGCCAGAAGATCAGAGTATTGGTGGGTAATCCTGGCGCAGACTTTGATTTCTACCGCATTCAGCCTGATTAACATGGCAGCAGGAGATTCTGTACTTGGGGCTGTGGCCAATGTGGTTATCTCTGTCTATGGTCTGGCAACGTTGATTCCGATGATTTCTCTGACAGTCCGCAGACTTCATGATATCGAGAAATCCGGCTGGTGGTATCTGTTAAACTGTATTCCATGTATCGGTTCTATCATTCTGATCGTATTCTTCTGTAAAGAAGGTACTGCAGGCAGTAACCGTTACGGTGACGATCCAAAGGCACCAAACGTAGTATTTTAAATGGATTCTGTAAATCACAAAACCGTCCGTGGCTGATGGAAGTAAGACACTTCAAAAGGCTGCGGGCGGTTTTTTCACATCATTTGCATAGGATGGAAAATAGGATCATTCCTCGATCACCTGGATCTCCAGATAATCAAATTCGATATGTTCAATAAACTGATCCTGTCCAAAACGGGTTTTGGCGTGAAGCTGGAAATCATGGATATTAGAATCCAGCCAGATCGGTTTGCTTAAATCAAATTCATAACAGATGTCATCAAGGGACTGAAATACCATCTGGGTCCGGGAAAGACTGTAATCGCTGATACAGATGGTGGTGTCCTTGACCAGATGGTTGTCTTTGATGATTTTTCCCCACATGCGGAACATAATAAATGCACCTCCTAAAATAGCTGCCATCACAGATGCCACGGAGGGCAGCGAAATCTTGTTACTGTTCACGCGTTGCGCAAACAGTAACGAAATCTTCTCATAGTATATCGGACATTGGGGAAAATGTAAATGACTTCCTTGTAATGCCTGTGAAGCCGCGTTATAATAAAATGAGACCTTGCGAAGGAGGAAAATGGCTGATGGATGTCATTACAGACTACGGAACATTTTTGAGAGAAGCCAAAACGGCAGTTTTAGAGCTTCGGGATATGCAGCAGCAGGAACAGCAGCTTTTAAAACGGTTAAAACAGGATCAGAAGCAGCTGGAAACCGATAAAAAAGCAGTGGAAGACAGGATCAGCCAGACCACGAAAAAACGTCTGGGCGAGATCACAGCCAGCTACGATAAAGAACTGAGCAAGGGCCAGGATCAGTTAAAAAAAGTGCGGAGCAAGCGGGAGAAGGCGAAAAACCAGGGGGTGAAGGAGCGGATCATCGATGAAACATCGGATCTGCGGGATGACAACCGGAGAATCCGCCTTCAGATCAAGACTATTTTCCAGCAGAACCATGTGCCGGGGATCTGCGATACGAATCTTTATTATACCCTGTATTTTCCAAGACATTTTGGAGAGATCCTGAAGCTGTTTGCAGCGATTGTGCTGGTATTTCTCCTTCTTCCCTATGGAATTTACTGGGTCTTAAAGAAACCGGATGTGATCTATCTGGTGGGCATTTATTTTGCATTTATCCTGGTGTTCGGCGGTGTTTATGTGCTCTGGGGCAATAAGACCAGAGACCGTTACGGGAAGGTTCTGAAAGAGGGAAGGCTTCTGCGGGATGAGATCCATGCCAACACCCGCAAGATCAAGGTGATCACCCGCAACATCCGCCGGGACCGCAATGAGACCATTTATGATCTTCAGAAATATGATGATGAGATCGCCCAGATCGAGCAGGAGCTGTCGCAGACGGTATCAAAGAAAAAAGAGGCGTTAAATGCCTTTGAGACGGTCACGAAAAATATCATTGCCGACGAGATCCATGCAGGAACCCAGGAAAAGATCGCGCAGCAGGCAGTGAAGTGTCGTGATGAGGAGCGGGAGCTTTTGGAATTGCAGGGTGCTCTGAAAAAGAGGAATCTCTTTATTACGGATCGTTACGGGGCATATTTGTCCAGAGAGTTCCTGGAACCGGATAAATTAGACGCATTGGCGGGGATCATGACTAATGGAACTGCCGCCAATTTAAGCGAGGCCATGCAAGCGTATAAGAAAATGAATAACGCATAATTCCATAGACATCGGTCTATACTAGCAGTAACAAAGGGGCATTGCAGGAAAATGGAGCAATGCCCGGCGAGACAGGTGAGACGATATGGAGTTATGGAAACAGAAGGCTCCCGCCGTCAGACGGGAGCTTTATTATTATGATACGTCCGATGGATTTGAGGCGGCCAGACTGGCGGCGCGGCTTTATTCCATGTTAAAGGAAGAACTGCAGAGGGCACAGAAGGAGAAGGTGCTGTTTTTATGCATTGGCACGGATCGGTCTACGGGAGACAGCCTGGGACCGCTGATCGGCCATCAGCTTTACCGGAAAGGCCTGCGCCATATCACGGTGGTAGGGACGCTGGAGTACCCGGTTCATGCCATGAATTTAGAGGATACCTTATACCTGGTACGGGAGCGGTATCCAGATCATTTGGTGGTAGCAGTGGACGCGTCTGTGGGAAAAACCTGCCATGTGGGGTGTGTAACCCTGGGAAGAGGCGCTTTAAGACCAGGTCTGGGAGTCAGTAAAAATCTGCAGGCAGTAGGGGATCTCTTTATCACTGGTGTGGTCAGCGGCGGCTCCAGCCGTGATCCCATGATGCTGCAGAGCATCCGCTTAGGGATGGTGATGCATATGGCGGAGTGCATCAGCGACAGCATCTGTCTTGTCGAAAAGTTATGGGAATCTCTGTCCCTGGTTTGACAAATTTCGCAGTCCTGTCATGGTAAGATGGGCAGTAGCATGAAAGAAGGCAGCTGGAACGGATAGATCACAGTTGCGAGCATGTGCCTGGCAGTCTTAGCGCGAGCGCGTGGACTGCACGAAAATGACAGTGGGGTGAACCAGATGGGAGAATTATATAATCCATATCCAAAACTGCCGAAGAATACAAGGCAGATCGGGGAGAGAGACCAGTCAGTCAGACTGTATTTAGAGGACTATGTGAACACGTATCTGAAACGCCTGTTTCCAAAGGGCGGACAAGACCTGCGGGTTGGCGTTCTCTTAGGAACATCAGAGGAGCATGACGGCGTTCCGTATCTGTTTGTGGACGGCGCTCTGGAAATGGAGGACGTGGCGGAGCAGGGCGAGAAGGTGGAGCTGACAGAAAGCGCCTGGAAGAAGGTGTATCAGGACATGGACCGTCTGTTTCCGAAACGGTCGGTGCTTGGCTGGTTTTTATGCGGTGCGCCGGGTGCGGCTTTAAGTCCCTTAAATTACTGGAAACAGCATGGACAGTATTTTGCAGGGAAAAATCAGCTGATGTATCTGAACTCCGGATTGGAGGGAGAGGAAGCAGTTTACATAACATCAGAGGACGGATTCTATAAGCTGAGAGGTTATCACATATACTATGAGCGGAACCAGATGATGCAGGATTATATGATCATGCGTAAGGATGTCCGCCGGGTGGAAACAGGCACCGGAGAACCGGTGGTGCGGGATTTCCGACAGCGGATGGAGGAAAATAAGAGTCAGATCACCTCCAGACGCGGCAGCATCCGGGTGCTGGGAAGCCTGTGCAGTGCTCTTGCCATGGTGGTGCTGGCCGGAGGCGTGGTGATGGTCAACAATTATGACAAGATGCAGAAAATGGAATCGGTGCTGACTTCCGTTTTGCCGGAGGGAATTTCCTGGCAGAACAGCCTGTCTGCTGTGGAGAACAGCCAGAAAAAGGGAGGTTCGTTGCGAAACAGCCAGACGGGACAGATGAGTGGAACGGAGAATGGTGGGGACAACCTTCTGGTAGAACATGCATCTGGCGGAGTGAATCCGACACTGGCTCATGAGACCATGTCGGAGACTTATCCGGAAACCGCCGGGCAGAGCCAAAATGAAACGGTGATGGAGGCTGAGGAGCAGAACAGGGTCAGTGGGGATGGCCAGACAGACGGGGAAAGGCCGGCAGAGGCCGAAAATCAGACAGGCACGGACCAGTCCTCCAGTCATGGTCCAGCAGGTACAAAGACCGCGCCATCCCAGGCTACTACAGAGTCTGATCGTGCCGCCATCTCCGCTGCGCTGGCCTCCGGCACTTATCAGATCCAGCCTGGAGAGACCCTTTATGGCATCTGTTTGAAGCTATATGGAAATGGCGGCCGTCTGGAGGAAATCTGCCGTTTAAATGGCCTGGAGGACGAAAATAAGATCATGGCCGGACAGAATTTGATTCTTCCGCAATGAGAGGTTCTGTGCTATACTGGTACCGAAATCATCAGAGCAGCTGTTTGGTGCACAGCGCGGAACAGTTGCGATTGAGTTTGGGAGAACAGAGGATGAATGATATGGATTCCATGAGCCGTGAATCGAAGAAAGACCAGCTGAGAAAACGGGTCATTTCTGGAGAAAATGGGAGAAATACCAGAAATGTCGGAAATGTCGGAAATGCCGGAAATGTCAGTTTCTCCGGCGGCTGGATACCGGAAGAGGACAGCGAAGAGATCGTCAGAAAAGCCCATAAAAAGGTAAAGCGACGTCATCTGGTCCTTCTGATCCTGCTTTTGATCCTGATCGGCGGAGCGGCAGGCGGTGTGTACTGGTATAACCGGTATTTCCAGTTCGAGAATCAGACTGTGGGCTGGGAACGTGTCCTGGACCGTGGAGATGGAAGCTTCACAGGCTATAAAAAATTTGGCAATGGATTTTTAAAATATACAAAAGATGGCGCGTCCAACATCGGAAGTGATGGTAAGGACATCTGGATCCAGAGCTATGAGATGAAATCCCCGATTGCTGCAGTCAATGACGGGTATGCGGCCATTGCGGACCAGCAGGGCAATTCCATCTATATCTGCGACCAGAGCGGCTGCCTTGGCATTGCGACTACGGTGCTTCCCATCGTGAAGATCACCATTTCCGCCAAGGGCGTGGTGGCGGCGATCCTGGAGGACCAGACGGCCAGCTACATTTATTTCTTCCGCAAGGATGGAACGGAGATGCAGATCTCCATGAAGGGTGTGTTAAGTGGTGAGATCGGCTATCCACTGGATATCAGCCTGTCACCGGATGGAACCATGCTGACGGGTTCCTATATGTATATTGAAGATGGAACACTGCGGAGCCGTGTGGCATTTTATAACTTCTCCGAGGTGGGTAAAAATGCTTTAAACCGTTTTGTCGGCGGTTTTCATGATATTTACAAAGAAAGCATTGTGCCGCGGGTCCAGTATCTGGATGATGTGTATTCGGTAGCATTTGCCCAGGACAGCATATCCTTCTTCTCTTCCAGGGATGTGATGTCTCCGGCCCTGTTAAAGCAGGTGCAGGTAACAGAGGAGATCCAGAGTGTGTTCTATAGTAAGGATTATGTGGGAGTGATCGTAGCCCAGGAGGGCGGAGAGTACCGCCAGCGCATGGATGTATATAAGCCCAATGGAGACGCGGTTTTCAGCCAGGAATTTACCTATGACTATACATATGCGGATATTGACGGAGATACGATCTTTCTGTATAATGAAGATTCATGTAGAGTTTATAACCGTTATGGGAATCTAAAATATGAGGGACCCCTTGATTTTTCGGTTTCGAAGATGATTAAAGGAAGTCTTCCGAACCAGTTTCTGGCGGCGGGGCCTCAGGCAATCAAAGAGATCAAATTACACTAGGGAGGTACTACTAATGAACAAGATTGATACCATGTCAGTCAATGCGATCCGTGTGCTTTCAGCAGACGCGATCCAGAAAGCAAAATCCGGACATCCGGGACTTCCACTGGGAGCCGCTCCAATGGCTTATGAGCTTTGGACCAGACATATGAACCACAACCCGGCAGATCCACAGTGGCCAAACCGCGACCGTTTCATCTTATCCGGCGGACACGGTTCCATGCTGTTATACTCTTTGCTTCATCTGTTTGGATACGGAGATTTAAAGAAAGAAGATCTGATGAATTTCCGTCAGCTTGGTTCTCTGACACCAGGTCATCCGGAGTACCGCCACACCGTAGGCGTTGAGGCAACCACAGGTCCTCTGGGCGCAGGTATGGGTATGGCAGTTGGTATGGCGATGGCAGAAGCACATCTGGCAGCGGTATTCAACAAAGAAAATTATCCGGTAGTAGACCATTATACCTATGTATTAGGTGGCGATGGATGTATGATGGAGGGCATTTCCTCTGAGGCATTTTCCCTGGCAGGTACCTTAGGACTTGGTAAATTGATCGTTTTATATGATTCTAACAGAATTTCCATCGAGGGAAGCACCGATATCGCATTTACCGAGAATGTGCAGAAACGTATGGAGGCATTTGGCTTCCAGTTAATCACAGTAGAAGATGGCAATGACTTAGATGCCATCGGTGCAGCCATCGAGGAGGCAAAGGCAGATACCACACGTCCTTCCTTCATTACGGTGAAAACCCAGATCGGATATGGCTGTCCTGCAAAACAGGGTTCCGCAAGCGCTCATGGAGAGCCTCTGGGCGAGGAAAATGTGGCTGCCATGAAAGAGTTCTTACAGTGGCCTTCCAAAGAGCCATTCTATGTACCGGACGAGGTGTATGAGAACTTTGCGAAGATCGCAGAGGAGAAGGCAGATGTGGAAGCAGCATGGAACGTGATGTTTGCTGCTTATTGCCAGGAATATCCAGAGATGGAAGCGTTGTGGAACCAGTATCACGACGAGCACGCAGCAGAGAAATTTGCGGATGATGCGGATTTCTGGGCAAAGGGCGAGAAGCCGGAGGCAACCAGAGCGTTATCCGGAAAAGTCCTGAATTATATGAAGGACAAGCTGCCGAATCTGATCGGCGGTTCTGCGGACTTAGCTCCATCGAATAAGACCAATATGTCCGGCGAAGGAGATTTCTCCAAGGCAACACCAGAGGGAAGAAACTTACATTTTGGTGTCCGCGAGTTAGCCATGACTGCTATTGGCAATGGTCTGATGCTGCACGGTGGTCTGCGGGCTTATGTGGCAACCTTCTTCGTATTCAGTGATTACGTGAAGCCGATGGCGCGTCTGTCTGCTTTAATGCAGGTACCGTTGACCTTTGTGCTGACCCATGACAGCATTGGTGTTGGCGAGGACGGCCCGACCCACGAGCCGATCGAGCAGTTAGCGATGCTCCGCGCAATGCCAAACTTCCATGTATTTCGTCCATGTGACGCGACTGAGACAGAAGCTGCCTGGTACAGCGCAGTGACCAGCCAGAGAACACCAACTGCCCTGGTACTGACCAGACAGAACCTGACACCGATGGCAGGCTCCAGCCGTGATGCGTTAAAGGGTGCTTACGTGATCGATGACTGCGAGGGAACACCGGAGGTGATCCTGATGGCCAGCGGTTCTGAAGTAGAACTGGCAGTAAAGGCTAAGGCAGAGTTAGAAAAAGAAGGACAGAAAGTCCGCGTTGTTTCCATGCCATGTATGGATCTGTTTGAGGAGCAGTCTGAGGAGTACAAGGAGTCTGTTCTTCCGAAGGCAGTGAGAAAGCGTGTTGCCATTGAGGCATTAAGCGACTTTGGCTGGGGCAGATACGTTGGCCTTGACGGTGCGTATGTGACTATGAAGGGCTTTGGCGCCAGCGGTCCGGCTGCAGTATTGTTTGAGCATTTTGGATTTACTGTAGATCATGTAGTTGAAACTGTAAAATCTTTGTAATTGCGAAGCTAGTGAACAGTTACAAATCTTGATAGGATTTAGGAGAATTGTGATGGGGAAGAAATGTATTGGAGTTGACGTAGGTGGAACCAGCGTGAAACTGGGTATTTTTGATGTAGATGGTGTGCTGTTAAAGAAGTGGGAGATCCCGACCAGAAAAGAAGAGCAGGGCAAGTATGTCCTGGATGATATCGGAGCAAGCATCCGTGAGACCTTAAAAGACGAGAACATCTCCATGGAAGATGTCGTTGGTGTTGGTATTGATGTGCCTGGTCCGGTAAAGAAGAACGGTTATGTGGAGGTTTGCGTCAACCTGGGCTGGAGAGATATCTATCCGGCAAAAGAGTTAAGCGCCCGCTTAGACGGAATCCCTGCAGAGTGCGGCAATGACGCTAATGCAGCTGCTCTTGGCGAGATGTGGAAAGGCGGCGGAGAGGGCTACTCGGATATTGTTATGGTAACTTTAGGAACCGGCGTTGGCGGTGGTGTGATCATCAATGAGAAGATCATTGCAGGCAGACATGGTCTGGGTGGTGAGATCGGCCACATCCATGCCCGTGATGATGAGAAGGAGTACTGCAACTGTGGCGGCAGAGGCTGTCTGGAGCAGGTGGCGTCCGCGACCGGAATCGCCAGAGAGGCACGCCGGAAGATGGCAGCTGATGAGCGTCCATCCGTTCTGCGTCAGTTTGGTGATGAAGTAACCGCCAAAGACGTCTTAGATGGAGCCAAAGCAGGCGACGCCCTGGCGTTAGAGGTGGCTGAGACCGCATGCCATTATCTGGGGGTTGCCCTGGCTCAGGCTGCTCTGATCGTGGACCCGGATATCTTCATCATCGGCGGAGGCGTATCCAAGGCAGGCCAGTTCTTAGTAGATATGATCAAGAAGCACTATGAGGAGCACATAACGATCTCCGCTGATCATCCGCTGATCGGTCTGGCGACACTGGGTAACGATGCAGGAATTTATGGTGCAGCGAGAATGGTGCTGAAATAGGAATACAGAAACCATGATCGTGTGTCAGCACGAAACAGTTATAAGACAAAAGTGCCGGAAATCGGAAAGATCAAAGTGATCTGACAGATTCCCGGCACTTTTTTGTTTCATAGGAAATTACGTCCTATGAAACAAAAACGCTCCGCGAGGATCGCACTGCGGCAATTGCAGCTGTAATTCAAATCGAACGTCCGTGAGACTTGTCGCGTGATTCTGTGTAAAAATGAGGAGACCCCAGGCGTTGCCACCTGGGGTAATTATGAAAAATCTATGTGCAATTTGACCATACAATCAACTCGCATTGCTGATTTTCTATGAACTTAGTATAAGAAAAGAATATGAACAAAGTGTGAACACTATGTAAATAAATAATGAAAACACGTGTGTATATGATATTTTTATGTGCAGATTGCACAGAACGAAAGAGGGCGGTGGTTGCACGGTATTCCGTACATGATTTAGTCTTGCAGAGAAGGGAAAAATCTGTGATAATATAGAATGGCAGTAATGAATCGACAGGTCTGCGCACTTGTTTGCGCTGACCGTAAGTAAAATATGGGTTTGAAAGCGAAAGATTGGGGAAAATATGACGAATAGAGAGATAGTGAGCCAGTGGGACGGCCGAAAGGAGAAAGCCAATATGGCAGAGTACAACAAGCATAAGACCATAGTAATCGGTCATAAAAACCCGGATACAGATTCGATCTGTTCTGCAATCTGCTATGCGAATCTGAAGAGAATCCTGACAGGACAGGACTATGTGCCGGGACGTGCCGGACATGTGAATGAAGAAACCCAGTTTGTATTAAAATATTTTGGTGTACAGGCACCGGAGCTGATCGAGCATGTAAAAACCGAGGTAAGGGACATTGATATCCGTCAGACAAAGGGCGTGAAGCGGAATATTTCCCTGAAAAAGGCATGGAATACCATGCAGGACGCCAATGTTGTTACACTTCCGGCGGTGACAGAGGACGGAATACTGGAGGGGCTGATCACCGTTGGTGATATCGCCCAGTCCTACATGAACGTGTATGATTCCAGCATTTTATCTAAGGCGAATACCCAGTATTCCAACATCGTGGAAACACTGGAAGGTCATCTGGTGATCGGAAGCGAGGAGAATTATTTTAACGAGGGAAAGGTTCTGATCGCGGCGGCAAACCCGGATATGATGGAATATTATATCAGTAAGAATGACCTGGTGATCTTAGGCAACCGATATGAGTCCCAGCTGTGTGCCATTGAGATGGAGGCAGCCTGCATCATCGTCTGCGAGGGCGCGGCAGTGTCCATGACCATCAAGAAGCTGGCACAGGAAAGAGGATGTACGGTCATCACCACACCGTATGACACCTATACAGCGGCACGTCTCATCAACCAGAGTATGCCGATCAGCTATTTCATGAAGACAGAGAATCTGATCACCTTTGAGGAAACAGATGTCATCGATGAGATCAAAGAAGTCATGGCAAGCAAGCGTCACCGTGATTTCCCGATCTTAGACAAGAATGGCAAATATATGGGTATGATCTCCAGACGTAATCTGTTGGGCGCAAGAGGAAAATCCTTAATTATGGTGGACCATAACGAGAAGACTCAGGCGGTAGATGGGATCGAGAATGCCAGAATCCTGGAGATCATCGATCATCACCGACTGGGGACGATCGAGACCATGAGCCCGGTATTTTTCCGTAACCAGCCGTTAGGCTGCACCGCAACGATCATTTACCAGATGTATCAGGAGGCTGGTGTGAAAGTGGAGAAAGAGATTGCAGGTCTTTTATGCAGTGCGATCATCTCAGATACCCTGTTATTCCGTTCCCCGACCTGTACCCAGGTGGATAAGAAAGCCGCTCTGGAACTGGCGGAGATCGCAGGAATTGATGCAGAAACCTATGCCATGGAGATGTTTGCTGCGGCAAGCAATTTAAAGACCAAATCTGACGAGGAAATCTTCTATCAGGATTTCAAGCGGTTTACCGCAGGTAAGGTATCTTTCGGTGTAGGCCAGATCAGCTCCTTAAATGAGCAGGAGCTGGAACAATTACAGGAACGATTGCAGCCATACTTAAAGAAGGTTCATGAAATGCATCCGGATGTGAATATGATCTTCTTTATGTTAACTAATATTTTGACAGAGTCTACGCTTCTTCTGTGCGAGGGCAGCGGTGCAGAGGCTATGATCCGCGAGACCTTCCATATGGAAGAAAGCAAGGAAAATAAAGGAAGCGTAGAGCTTCCGGGTGTAGTTTCCAGAAAGAAACAGCTGATCCCGGCCATTGTGATGGCATTACAGGAGTAACTGGCAGCGAATGATCGTTCCGTGGGGTGGCTGCAGGGGCAGGCACCGGGGTGAACAGACATTATCCGGAAATCGGAACACAACACAGGCAGAGGCCTGGGAAAGAAGGAGAAGAAGAACATGACATTTATCTATCCGGCGGTATTGACACCGCATAAAGAGAACGAAGGCTACCACGTAACCTTCCCGGATCTGGTGGGATGCGAGGCAGACGGCCCGGATCTTCAGGACGCGTTGGAGAACGCCAGAGCAGCAGCTTATGACTGGGTCTGCGTGGAATTGGAGGAAGACGACCCGGATATGCCGGAGGTGACTCATGAGGAGGACATCCTGCTGGATGAGGGAAGCTTTGTCCGCCAGATCATGATCATTGTGAAGCTCCTTCCGGATTATGACTGATCGTTCCGATGGTTCAAGTCGAATGGCTCACCACCTAAAGAGGTGGGAGTCTTCTCGACTGAGATAAAACAAATCAGGAAAGGCAGGAAGATGTGATGGGAAAACAGTACTGGAGAGGCGGCAATATGCTCTATCCGGTTCCGGCTGTGATGGTAAGCTGCGGCAGACCGGAGGAAAGACCGAATATTATCACAGTGGCATGGGCAGGAACTGTCTGTTCCAGCCCGGCCATGGTATCCATTTCCGTAAGGAAAGAGCGGTATTCCTATGATATCCTGAAAGAGACAGGAGAATTCGTCATCAATCTGATCACCCGTGATCTGACTTACGCTACGGATTTCTGTGGTGTGCGCTCTGGACGGGATGTGGATAAATTTGCGCAGATGCATCTGACGCCCCTTCCATCCCAGCACATCAGTGCGCCGGGAATCGCGGAAAGTCCGGTAAATCTGGAATGTAAGGTTACCCAGGTGATCCCTTTGGGCAGCCACGATATGTTTCTGGCGGAAGTGCTGGGTGTGACTGTGGATGAGAAATATATGGATGAAAATGGAAAATTTCATCTGAATGACGCAGGACTGGTGGCATATTCCCACGGGGAATATTTTGAGTTGGGTGAAAAACTCGGTAAATTCGGATATTCCGTGGCGAAGAAGCAGGCAGCAAAAACGGAGTCCGTGACAAAGTCAGCAAAACCGTCTGGCGCAGGAAAAAAGGCGGCATCCGCTGAAAACCGGACAGCTTCAAAGACAGAAGCAGGAAACAGACGAAAATCCGCGTCCAAAACCGGGAGCGCAGATAAACAGAAAAGCAGGAGGAAATGAGCATGGCAAAACAGCATAACAACATCACTCTGATCGGTATGCCGGCATCCGGTAAAAGCACCATTGGCGTTCTGTTAGCGAAACGCCTGGGATATTCTTTTGTGGATGTAGATATCGTGATACAGGAGCAGGAAAAGCGCCTGTTAAAGGAGATTATCGAAGATGAAGGCTTAGATGGTTTTCTGGAAGTGGAAAACCGCGCCAATGCCACCCTTGATGTGGAGAAATCCGTGATCGCCCCAGGCGGCAGTGTTATTTATGGAAAAGAGGCCATGGAGCATTTAAAAGAGATCGGTCTTGTGGTATACTTAAAACTAAGCTATGAGGATCTGAAGGTGCGTCTTGGCAACCTGGTGGATCGGGGTGTGGTGTTAAAAGAAGGCATGACACTTCTGGATCTGTACAATGAAAGAGTTCCATATTATGAAAAATATGCGGATATTACCATTGATGAGGAAGGCAGGAACGCAGGGATGGTTGTTGATGAACTGCGCAGGCTGATCGAGGAACGTCTGGGCAGATAAACCGATAGGATTAAAAATGGAGGTGCTATGTATGAAATATCAGATCATGGGGACCACAATGCCAGCAGTTGAAATTCAGTTTGACCGGCCGGGTGAGAGCGTCTATACCCAGTCCGGCGGCATGACCTGGATGACGGATGGAGTCCAGATGAGCACGAATGCCAAGGGTGGACTGATGAAGGGTCTGGGCCGGATGTTCGCAGGAGAGAGTATGTTTATGGCTACCTACACGGCAGAACATGCAGGAAGCCGTATTGCGTTCGCATCCACGGTACCCGGTGAGATCTATGCCCTGGATGTTGGAGCCACTGGTGGTATGATCTGCCAGAAAGGAGCATTTCTCTGTGCAGAAGAGACCGTGAACCTGAATGTAACCTTCAGTAAAAAGCTGTCTGCCGGTATGTTTGGCGGTGAAGGCTTTGTTCTGCAGGATATTTCCGGAACCGGTATGGCTTTCTTAGAGGTGGACGGTGATCTGGTCTGCCGTTATCTGGAGCCGGGTGAGGTGCTGAAAGTGGATACAGGCAATGTAGTGGCTTTTGAACGTACCGTTGCCTATGAGGTGGAGATGATCAGAGGACTGGGCAATATCTTTTTCGGTGGAGAGGGCCTGTTTTTGACAAAGCTGGTGGGACCTGGCCGCGTGATCATCCAGACACAGAACGTTGCGGAATTCGCAGGACGGATCGCACGATTTATCCCAACATCAGGAAAATAAGATCTTATAAGATCGATTGATTATATATATGGAGGAAGGGTCTATGAAACAGTTACTGGCAATCGGAGAGGCATTGATTGATTTTGCTCCAGAAGAGACAGGAAAGGAATTAAAGGATGTCAGCGCCTTTAAACCAAAGGTAGGGGGCGCTCCGGCGAATGTCTGCGGTGCCTATGTAAAGCTTGGCGGTGAGGCAGCCATGATCACTCAGCTGGGGGATGATCCATTTGGTGATAAGATCGTGGAAGAGTTTCAGAACTGCGGCATCCAGTGCGACTATGTCCGCAGAACCAATAAAGCGAATACTTCTCTGGCATTCGTGGCATTGAAGGAAGACGGCAACCGGGAATTTTCTTTTTACCGCAAACCGGGTGCAGATATGCTGATGGAAGCGAAGGATGTGGATGCAGCATGGTTTCAGGATGCCTATGCACTTCATTTCTGTTCGGTTTCATTGGGCGAATTTCCGATGAAAGAAGCTCACAGAAAGGCCATTGACTGTGCCAGAAGAGCAGGCTGCATGATCAGCTTTGATCCGAACATCCGGCTTCCATTATGGGAGAATCCGGAGGCTCTGCGCAATGTGATCTGGGAGTTTGCACCGATGGCCCACGTTCTGAAAATTTCCGATGAAGAGTTAGAGTTTATTACCGGAAAAGCGGATATCAAAGAAGCGCTGCCGAGACTGTTTGCCGGAAATACCAGACTGGTGATCTATACAAAGGGCGCAGATGGCGCTGAGTGCTATACGGAACGGACTTCTGCCTATGCGGATGGACAGAAAGTAAAGGCTGTGGACACCACAGGAGCAGGCGATGGATTTATCGGTGCATTTCTGTTCTGCATGGCAAAAGACGGGGTAGAGGTTGACCAGCTGGCTTCTTTAAGCAGAGAGCAGTTGGAGAAGTATCTGGCTTTTGCCAATAAATTCTGTGCAAAGAGTATTACAAAATATGGCGCCATTGCGTCATATCCAACATTGACAGAAATATAAATAGCCCCTATAATAACGCATATGAGAGCATACAGAGACGTATTGAGCGGAATCTGTATGCTCTTTTGTTGTAACAGTTATCAATCAGGAAAGGAGATCAGACATGTTGAACGAAGAGGTACTTCAATATATTGAGAAGCATTGGGAAGAAGGATATGAGCTTCTTCTGACTCTGGCCCAGATCCCTGCGCCGTCTCATCATGAGGAGAAACGGGTGGAGTTTTGTAAAAACTGGTTGGAGGAAATGGGTGCAAAGGGCGTCTATGTAGATGAGGCCCTGAATGTGGTATATCCCTATCAGGCAGAGAAGGACAAACCACTGGTGGTATTTATGGCCCACACGGATGTGGTATTTCCGGATACCACACCTCTCCCATTAAAAGAGGAGGACGGAAAGATCTGCTGTCCAGGTGTTGGTGATGATACAGCAAACCTGGTGGCGCTGCTTCTGACTGCAAGATATGTGACCCAGAAGCACCTGTCCGTAAAAGACTGCGGGATCTTATTTGTTTGCAATTCCTGTGAGGAGGGCATGGGCAATCTGAAAGGCTCCAGGAAAATCTGCGAAACTTATGGAAGCCGGATCAGGGAGTTCTACAGCTTTGACGGAACCATGGGATGGCTGGTAAACCGGGCGGTTGGCTCGGCCAGATACCGTGTGACCGTAAAGACCAGAGGCGGACATTCCTATGGCTGCTTTGGACGGGAAAATGCCATTGGCGAGCTGGCATCCATCATTGATGATATTTATAAAATCCAGGTACCGAAGGAAGGAAAAACCACCTATAATGTAGGAACCATCGAGGGAGGAACCTCCGTTAACACCATTGCCCAGGAGGCACAGATGCTGTGTGAATACCGTTCGGACCGGAAAGATGGGTTGGAATACATGGAAAAGAAGTTTAACGAGATCTTTGAAACCCACAGAAAAGAGTATGTGGATGTGAAGGTAGAGCTGGTTGGCCTGCGGCCCTGTGAAAATTTAAACGAAGAGCAGGAAAAGCGCAGACAGGACATGATCCGGATCGCCCAGGATATCTCGGAGGAACTGACCGGAATCCGCCCAGATGGAATCTCCGGCTCTACGGATTGCAACATTCCGTTGTCCATGGGAATTCCAAGCATCTGCTACGGTGCAGTGTCTGGAGAGGGTGCCCATACCAGAGAAGAATATGTGGTAAAAGCATCCTTAAAGACCGGGTATCAGGTGGCATTTGCCAGTGTACTGCGGTATTTTGAACGCAGATAAGCATTCCCCCGCTTCAAGTGCGCGGAGCACTAAGTGGCGGGTGAGGGGGGATGCTTATGTCAGTGGGAGTTGAAAGCTCCCACTGACAGATCGCGAAGCGACTGCGTTCATGAGCAAGTAGCGAAGCGGATTGCGAATGTCCGCTTTACATTATAAAGGAGGAATTGTATGGAAACATATGCGATTACCATTGCGAGAGGTTTTGGAACCGGAGGACGGGAGATCGCTTCCAAGCTGGCAGATGAACTGGGGATTCACAGCTATGAAAACCGTATTCTGACACTGGCTGCCCAGTATAGCGGTATGGACGAGTTTGAGTTCCGGGAAGTAGATGAGAAGCTGCGGGGAAGCTATGTGCGCAGCCAGATCCAGCGGATGCAGAAACGTTTTCTGCCTCAGGGCCATATGGAGGAATTTGTCTCTGATGACCGTCTGTTCCAGATCGAGGCAAAGATCATCCGGGAATTAGTCAAGGCAGAAAGCTGTATTATTGTCGGAAAATGCAGCGATTATCTGCTGAAGGATTATGACAATGTATTAAGCGTCTATATCGAAGCACCGCGGGCATATTGTCTGAAGCAGGTCATGGACCGTATGGATGTGACGGAAGAGGAAGCGGCCCGTCTCATCACGAAAACGGATAAGTACCGGGCCGATTACTATAAGTATTATACAAATGGAAACTACTGGACCAATCCGGTCAACTACGATCTGACCTTGAACAGTGGGCGGCTTGGCCAGGAAAAATGTGTGGAAATGATCAAGTCCGCGTTAAAGATCAAGCTGGGGGTAGAGGTCTAAAAAGACCTTTCCCCAGGCATCTTCCAGCCGGTCAAGGGTAAATACCGCATTGGCCGGACTGGTGGAAGGACATTTCACGGCAGTCCGCCCGGTATGTTCTTCACAGTAGGTATGATACAGTGTATAGGCAGCCGTACCATTGGCAATGATGGTCTGGATATCTGCCTCTCTTAATATCTGGTTTAAGTTGGTGGGAATCACATTCCGGATGCTTCCGTCGCTGGAGCCGTGGATGTCACATTCCGCTACCACATCCCAGATGGCGATGTGGTGCTTCAGGAGCATGGCCTTTTTCTCTTCCACAGAGACCGGAAGCGGCTCCTTTAATAAACGTGCCATCAATTTCCAGAACCGGTTCTGGGGATGACCGTAATAGAAGTTTTCTTCTCTGGATTTTACAGAAGGAAAGCTTCCAAGGATCAGAAGTCTGCAGTCGGCGTCATAAACCGGATCGAAGCTGTGCTTCACCCTTGTATAGCCAGGGGGAAGCTGGTCTTCGATGTAATCTTCTTTGTCCAGCTTTTTCCGGTTCCGGCTCATGGGAATGGCGACATTGCCATCTTTGGCCACGGACAGGACAAACGCATTGATCTTTAATTCATTTTCTTCGTATAATCCGATACTCTGATACAGTTCCTTATATTCCTTTAACAGACGGAATTTTAATAACACCGCGTTGGCTTTTTTCCAGTCGGTGCTGACCAGGCTGCCCTTGCGTTTCATATAATAATAGACTGGCGTCTGAATGGCGGTGAAGGTTTCGGCATGGCGGATAAAGCTCAGGTTAAACAGGAAATCCTCGCACCAGCGCATCTGGGCATCCATTTCCAGATGGTTGTCTGCAATTACCTGGCGGCGGTACAGCTTGTTCCAGAGAACGCCATAGTAGAAATCTGCCGGATCCTGCATCATGTAAGTGGCAAATTGTTCGCGGGTCAGAAGTCCCCGTTCCCGGATATGCTGTTTTTCCGTGAATACTGCCTTATCTACCCGGTAGAAATCAGCAATGACCAGATCACAGTTAAATTTCTGCGCTGCGTAGACGAAGGTTTCCGTGGCATCCGGGGTCAGCCAGTCATCACTGTCCATAAACTGCAGATAGTCACCTTTGGCAATCTGGATGGCACGATTACGGCTGTCAGAAACACCGGTATTTTCTTTATTAATGATGTGAAAGCGTGGGTCCATCTGCGCATATTCCCGGCAGATGGCAAGACTTTCGTCGGTACTTCCGTCGTTGACTACCAGGATCTCCATATCTTTAAAGGTCTGCTCCATGGCGCTGGTCAGACAGCGGCGAAGATATTTTTCAGCATTATAAACAGGAATGATCAGTGAAACAAATGGCATGGGAAACACCTCTTATTATTTGTAGATTGTGTGATTGTAAAGTTAAAGTGTAACTATGAAGGTACTGAATAGTTACGTTGAAGTTACTTGATAGTATATCACGATTACGAAAATTTACCAAAGGCAAAATATAGCCCGCATAAAGCAAAATACAGCCCGCATAAGGTATCAGCTCCGGAGGAGTGGCCGATGTCGTGGAACATCTGCAGGGACTGGGAAAATGACACGGAGCCAAGGGTTACCAGGGCCTCGGAGAACTGGCCATTCATGGCGCAGCGTAAGAATGCAGCGCTGATGGCGTTGGTTTTTGCCAGGTTCCGGGAGATTTCCGCAGATAAATGCCGGAAATCCTGTGAGTCCCGCAGCCCCAGCAGGGTCAGACCGGCTAACACACCGCAGAGGAAATCATCTCCGCTTGGCGTTAAGCCGATGCCAAGACCGATGAGATCCGTGATGGGGGCACCGGTACGGAGAATGGTTTCTGCCTGGGTGAGAAACGGGTCCGGGGCAGCGTGTGTGCCAGCCGGAGATGCGGGGACGTCCACAAATAAAGGGACAAATCCCACAGGCGGATACGTTTTTAAAAGCTCCAGAATGGTGCCGGACAGCTCTGGATCGCAGCATTGTGTGGACCTGACGGGATTTGAACCGTGGTTCTGTGAAGTCTGTCTGTCGTTAACACTGGTTTGATTTGGGGTGAACCGTGGATCGGGCCTTTTCAGTTGTAAATCCACAACGGCTGGTTTATCCCAGTGAAAACAGTGGGTACCGACCAGCAGTTTCCGGCTCCAGGCAGTTGCCAAAACAGGATCACCAGGTTGAAGCTTCAGGGTGTCCAGGCTTTCGGCAGTCTGGTCTGTGATCAGGCTTAACGGCGAAAGGGGAGAGCCGGATACCTGGATCGCCAGAAGCTGTCCGTCCATTTCCAGATTTATGGTTTTCTTGTATACAGAATGCACAGCGCCGCGGCGATGGCGGTTCAGAAAGTTCAAGGCGTATTGGGATGTGCGGGTAATCTCCATAGATTTCAGCAGGTTCCTTTCACATCCTTCAGCCATGCCAGCGCTGCCCGGTAAGCCTGCATTCCTTCTGGTTTTGTCGTGTCCCGGTCAAAATCATGTTCCAGATAATAAACAGGGAAAAACTGACTGCGGGGGATTTTCCGGGCCATCTGTTTGGATTCCCGGAACGGCACATCCTGATCACCGGAGCTGGCGGTGAAAAAGCCAGGCGGCAGAAGCGCAAAGTCTTCTTCGCTCAGACTGTACCGGGCGATGTCCTCCGAAGTTCCTAACAGTTCTGGCCAACAGCCAGTCTGACGGGCATAGATATAGATGGAATAGCGGGTCGCCATAGGGCCGCTGGTCAAGAATGCAGGTGCGGCGCCATCAGGTCCATGTCCGGTCTGTACCAGAGAGTCTGCGGTCTGTTTTGAAACTGCAGGGAGTTTCGCAAACCAGGCATTGGGCTTTTTAAATTCGGGAAGATCGAACGTATGATAGCCGTAAAAGCAGAGAAGGCCGGCAGCGCCCAAGCCGCTCTCACAAAGCCGTTTTGCCTCCATCAGCGCCAGATAAGCTCCGGCAGACCGTCCAAACAGGTAGTAGGGAATGTGGGAAGCCCCCGAAGCACTGTCAGTTTCAGTGCTTGAATCTGCAGAACCAGCACCGTGTTCCAGGATTTCCAGCATTCCCATAACGCCCGCGTGAACCGCATCCAGGATGACTGCCAGCCTCTGCTCCGGCGCCAGCGGGTAATCCAAGCTGATCAGTTCGTACCCGGCATTTAAAAACAGGTTTACATAACATAAAGGCAGGTCGTCCGGTTCCCCGAATACCAGACCGCCGCCGTGAAGATAAAAGATCCGTCCGATGGCAGGAGCAGCAGGACGGAATACCCGCGCGTGAAGCTCATGCCCCTGAAAGGGAATGGTATAAGCTTCAGCAGTAAGATTAATAGGACTCATGATTTTATTCCTCCGAATGAAAATGATTTTGCAGCCGGAACAGGCGGGAATCCAGCATAATACGGAATACCTGCTCCGGGTCTTCGAAATCCAGATCCAGCACAGACCGGAGCTTGCTGATCCGGTATTTGACTGTTTTTGGGTGCAGAAACAATAACTCTGCCGTTTTGGAATAATTCTGCCCGCAGGAGATAAAGGCATCCAGAGTTTTCCACAACTCTGGCTGGGTTTTCCGCAGATGCTTATTTTGAAGCGTCAACAGACTGTCGATACGGTCTAAGTTGTTGCGGTCTAAAAAAAGCTTATAAAATCCCAGACTGTCATAGGTTACCAGATAATTGCCGGTATAAAGCATATTGGCCAGAATGTGGGCATCCTGGGTCTGATGGTATAGCTGTTCGATGTGATAACGGTCATCGATGTTGCTGATCGTTACCTGATAGGGAAGCTCAATATCGTCAAGCAGCTCCTTCAGCCACAGAAAATCAGATTCTGAAGTGCCTGACGGAAGATTGAAAAGCAGAACCAGGCGGTCATGGATCTGCTGGTAGGCGTAACTGAATTTTTGAAGGTCAAGCTCTCTGCGGATCAGGAAACATATTTCTCCGGCGTCCGGACCATCGGTCAAAATAGATGACTGGAACGCAGGAAGCTGGATCAGGAGCATTTGATAATAAGGTCTGGAATCAATCTGGAGAAAATGCAGTGCCTGGTCAATAGACTCACGTTCTGCCATCCGTCCGCTAAGCAGATCCCCAACCAGGTCATTATAGCGCTGCATGGTGGACTGCTTGCGCAGCATCTGCCGCATTAAGGGCTCCATGATGGACAGGATCATGGTTTCATATTGGGTAGTCTTGGGAACCGTGATCAGCGGAATATGGTAGTAATTGCAGTAATCCATGATGTAGGGTGGAATATCCGAGATCAGCCGTCCAAGCTTTAACACGATGCCGCAGATACCGATCTTTTGCATGTTGATGAAGAATTTCCTGGAATTTTCTGCGTCCAGGATCTGCAGTGCATAGAAGCTGGTCAGTAAAAGCTGCCCCGGTTTTCCCCAATTTTCGATGTCGGCGGCTTCCAGTACCATGACGCTTTTGACTTCCCGGTCCAGACAGTCTTCACCGGCGATGACGGATGCGCCATAAAAGGACTGATTCTGTTTCAAAAGCTGGTTAAGGGTCATAAGTTTTATCCTCCATAGATAAAAAATAACGGATTGTTTGGGCACTTATGCCATTGAAAAGTAGTATTTTACCGAATATAATCAGATTATAACACAACCGAAATGCAGGAGGGAGATAATCTTGAAAAAAAGAAAAATTGTTATCGCTCTCGGAGGAAATGCCCTTGGGAAAAATGTGGAAGAGCAGCAGGAGGCAGTGGAGCATACGGCCAAGGTGATCGTGGATCTGGAGCAGCAGGGCTATGATCTGATCATCACCCATGGCAACGGTCCGCAGGTTGGCATGATCCAGAGTGCCATGAATGAATATGCTGCGGCCCACAGTGAGACAGAGGTTCCACTGTCCACCAGCGTAGCCATGAGCCAGGGATATATCGGCTTTGATCTGCAAAATGCCATCAAGGATGAATTATATCTGCGGGGAATCGATCATAAGGTATCTACCATTATTTCCCAGGTGGAGGTAGACCCGGAGGATCCGGCATTTTACCATCCGACCAAACCCATCGGGCGTTTTATGACCAGAGAAGAGGCGATAAAAAAAGAAGCGAAAGGCATTCCCTGTGTGGAGGATTCGGGAAGAGGCTACCGGCAGGTGGTGGCGTCACCGAAACCGAAACGGATCCGGGAGCTTCAGACCATCCGTACTTTAGTAAATGCAGGGCATATCGTGGTGACCTGTGGAGGTGGCGGAATCCCGGTGGTGCAGAAAGACGGGAAGCTGGTCGGCGTGAACGCTGTGATCGATAAAGACAGCGCCTCAAGCCTGCTGGCCCAGAAGCTGGATGCGGAATATCTGGTGATTCTAACTGCGGTAGAGAAGGTTGCCATTCATTTTGGGAAGCCGGATCAGCAGTGGTTATCCGAATTGACGGTAGAAGAAGCAAAGAAATACATGGCAGAGGGAGAATTCCCGGCCGGTTCCATGCTTCCCAAGATCGAGGCAGCTGTCCAGTTTGCTGAGAGTAAGAAAGGACGGAAAACCCTGATCACCCAGCTGGAAAAGGCAGCAGAGGGAATCGAGGGCAGGACCGGGACCGTGATCCATGTCTGATGAACCAGGAAGCAGGATGCTGCTGTTCGTTGGAAGGGATTTCCTGAACGGCAACACCCGGATTCGCCATTGAAAAAAGAAACACGGTTGTATATAATGATGTTGGGGTCAAAAGCTTTTGACCCCTCTGATACCGAATTGCTCTGCACT
>ERZ837487.316-NODE-316-length-73103-cov-6.895849_pt1 | contig 73103 bp, 61 predicted proteins | sample MGYA00519911_ERZ837487 | MGnify/ENA primary metagenome ERZ837487 (study PRJEB31850, sample SAMEA3708818) | human gut metagenome | biome: human gut; feature: human-associated habitat; material: faeces | place: China | collected 2014 ... | reverse complement strand
ATACGCCACACCGACGAAATGCGTAGCATTTTGGAGGTTGGCTCTGAACAGTTACCTTATTATTAACGTAACGTAATAATCTTTCTCGGGCATTTTTCTACACAGACACCACACTCTGTACATTTATCTGCATCGATATGTGCAAGGAAATTCGTTACAGTGATCGCTCCTGCTTCACAGTTCTTCTCACAAATGCGACATCCGATACATCCTGCCTGACAAATTGCCAGCTGTACTTTTCCTTTTGCATTGGAATTACAGCGTACAAATGTCTTCTGCTCATATGGAATCAGCTCGATCAGGTGTTTTGGACATGCTGCAATACATTTCCCACATGCTTTACATGCTTCTTTGTCAACAACAGCAATTCCATCTACTACATGAATTGCATCAAACGGACAGGCAGCAACACAAGAACCGAATCCAAGACATCCTGAATTACATCCTTTTGCTCCTCCATTCTGCATCATGCTTGCCATCGTACAATCCTGAATACCTGTGTAATCATAATCCAAAATTGCTTTTTCACAGGTTCCGGCACATTTTACAAAAGCGGTCTGTCTCTCTTGTGTGCCTGCTGCAACACCCATGATATCACCGATCTTTGCAGCAACAGGTGCCCCACCAACCGGACATCCGCCAACTTCTGCTTCACCTTTTACGATTGCCGCTGCAAGTCCTGAACAGCCTGCATAACCGCATCCGCCACAGTTATTTCCCGGAAGAACACCTAAAATTGCTTCTTCACGTTCATCTACTTTTACAGCAAACTTCTTACCTGCGATTCCGAGGAAAACACCGATGAATAAACCGGTTCCACCGACGACTACTGCCGCCAAAATAATTCCTGTCATACTCATTTGCTCTTCCTCCTAAATTAATCCCGAGAATCCGAAAAATGCAATTGCCATCAGTCCTGCTGTAACAAGCACGATCGGAGTCCCCTGAAATGACTCACTGATATCATTGTACTCAATCTTCTCGCGAATTCCGGCCATCAGCACAATTGATACAAGGAATCCGACAGCTGTAGCAAATCCATTCACAACACCTGTGAGAAGTCCCATACCTGCACTCATGTCATCATAGTAGCCATTCTGTACGTTTGTCAGTGCTACTCCGAGAACTGCACAGTTCGTTGTGATCAACGGAAGATATACACCGAGCGCATTGTATAATGATGGCATCGCTTTCTTTAAGAACATCTCTACAAACTGTACAAGTGCGGCGATTACAAGAATAAATACAATTGTATTCAGGTAGGATAATTCTCCCCCCATGATATTTGGATTTCCGAGAATAAACTTATAGATCAATCCAGTTACAAAAGATGCGATCGTAATAACGAATACAACCGCTCCGCCCATTCCGGCAGCAGTCTTCACATTCTTGGATACACCGAGGAACGGACATATACCAAGAAACTGGCTCAGGACAACATTATTTACAAATGCTGAACCAACTGCAATTAATAATAATTCTTTCACTTTCTGTCCCCTCCTTTATTCGTTCTTTGCGTCTTCTTCGCCTGTCGGGAAGATCTTTCCACTGCAGGATGAAGCATTCCCACAGCTTGCACAGCCTTCTCCGCATCCGACCGTCTCCGGAACTTTCTTTCCTTTCTTCGCCATATTGTTCTTTACTTTATTCTGTAAAGCAACAAGACCTGCAAGGACAAAGAATGCTCCCGGTGCAAGGATGAAGATTGTCAGTGGCTCGTAAGATTCCGGCATAACACGGATATCAAAGATCTTACCAGCACCGATCAGTTCTCTGACAATACCTATTGCTGTAAGACCAACAGTAAATCCAAGTCCCATACCGATTCCATCAAAGATAGAAGGAAGAACCGGATTCTTTGAAGCATAACTCTCTGCTCTTCCGAGAATGATACAGTTTACAACGATCAGAGGAATATAAAGTCCAAGTGAATCATAAAGGCTTGGAACGAATCCTTCCATCAGGAACTGTACAATTGTCACGAAAGAAGCAACAATAACGATAAATGCCGGCATTCTGACAGAATCCGGAATAATCTTTCTCAACATAGAAATCAACATGTTAGACATGATCAATACAACTGTTGTAGAAAGTCCCATACCAACACCGTTGATTGCAGATGTTGTAACCGCAAGTGTAGGACACATACCAAGCATAAGAACGAAGGTCGGATTTTCTTTTACAAGGCCGTTATACAGCCGTTCTGTACATTTATTCATTACTTCCGCCTCCTAACTCATTTTGAAAATATACAAGTGCAGAGTCTACTGCATTTGTCACAGCGTTAGTTGTGATCGTAGCACCACTGATGGCATCGATCATGTCATCTCCTGACTCTCCTGTCTTTGTATATGTAAACTTTTCTACATTCTTATCTTTAAACTGATCTTTGAAATCTGCTTCCTTAGCTTTCATTCCGAGACCTGCTGTCTCACTGATACTGAGCATCTCAATACCTGTTACTGTTCCATCTTCCCTGATACCTACAGAAATATCAATGTCTCCGCCGTATCCTTCATGTGATGTAACATTTACAACATAACCAACGGTCTCGCCGGAAGCGTCTTTTCCCTCAGCCACCTCAGAAATATCATCTGAAGTGTATCCATTTTCTTTCAGAAGAGCAGAAGCTGCATCAGCATCAAATTCTGTATCCGATTCAAATGTCTCTGCATCTGAAAGAACAGAACGAAATGCTTCCTGTTTTGCCTCCTCCTGTGCTTTCGCGATCGGATCTTTTGTCACACCATATACAACTCCGAGAAGGAGACCCGCAACAACAGTGATCGCTGTCAGAATCAACGTGTTTTTAACAATTTTATTCATTACTTTTCTCCTCCTTTACCAAATGGTTTTGGAAGAGTAACCTTCTCGATCAACGGAACTAAAAGGTTACTGATGATGATCGCATAGGAAACCCCTTCTGCTGATCCACCAAAAAGACGGAACAGACCAGTCAGACATCCAAGACAGATTCCAAAAAGGATCTTTCCTTTGCTCGTAATCGGAGATGTCACATAATCTGTTGCCATAAACCATGCTCCAAGCATCAGACCACCACCACAAAGATGTGCTGTGATGTACTGAGGATCGAATCCATATCCTCCAAACAATGTGATAAAAATCACAAATGTCACAATGTAAGTTCCAGGAATTCTAAGGTCAATTACCCCCATAAGAATCAGGAACATTGCACCGATCATAATTGCAACTACAGAAGTCTCTCCGATTGTTCCTCTGATATTTCCGAGAAGCATAGACAATGTATTCACTGTTTCTCCTGCTTTCAACTCTGCCAGAGGAGTCGGCCCCGTCACTCCGTCGTAAACAAAATAAGTCATCTTACCTGCAAAACAGATCAACAGAAAACAACGTGCTCCCAATGCAGGGTTCATGAAGTTCTGTCCAAGTCCTCCAAACAACTGTTTCACAACAATGATGGCAAATACTGCACCAAGCACACCCATCCACCACGGGAGTGTCGGAGGAAGATTCAATGCGAGCAGAAGTCCTGTTACAACTGCACTGAAATCATTGATCGTAATTGGCTTATGCATTAATTTTTCATAAAGATACTCAGATAAAACAGCCGCTGCCGTTGTAACAACTACAAGAATCCAGGCATTCTCATGACGGAAATTCCAGATTCCAAAAAATGTAGCCGGAAGAAGTGCGATCACAACATAAAGCATAATGTTGCTGCTTGTCACTTTATCACGGATATGCGGCGAAGAAGATACGTTATATTTCTCGTTCACTTTACTTCAACCTCTCTTATTTCTTCTTTCTATTCGCCAATGCTGTCTTACGCATTGAACCAATTGCCTGTTTCAGCTGACGTTTTGCCGGACAGACATAACTGCAGGAACCACATTCCACACATTCCAATCCATTCCATGCAACAAAAGATGCCTCATCTTTTCTCTTTGAAAAGTCTGCAAGTCTGGATGGAATAATTCTGCTTGGACAGATCTCCACACATCTTCCACAGTTAATACATGCAGTCTCAAGACTCTTTGCCACAACGTCTTCTTTAAAAAGCAGAATAGAGGAAGAAGTCTTTGTAACCGGTGCATCCATTGTCACCATGGCAAATCCCATCATCGGTCCTCCGGAGATCAGTTTCTGCGGTTCCGCTTTCAAACCTCCTGCTGCCTCAACCAGCTCTCTGTGGTTTATTCCAAAAGGAGCCATAAAGTTTCCTGGTTTTTTGACTGCATCGCCGCTCACTGTAACAACACGTTCCATCAACGGTTTTCCTTTGATTACTGCATTGTGGATTCCAATCAGAGTCTCCACATTATCAACAATACATCCTGCATCTGCCGGAAGCATGGTAGAATTGATTGCTCGTTTTGTCACTGCATAGATCAGCTGACGTTCTGCCCCCTGTGGATATTTTGTCATCAATGCTTTCACATCAATTCTTGGTTCGTCGGCAACTGCTTTCTGTAACTTTTCAATACAATCTTTCTTGTTATCCTCTACAGCAAATACACCTCTTGCATTTGGGAATAAAGAAAGGATGACCTTCATTCCGCTGACAAGATCTTCTGTATACTCAAGCATTCTTCTGTAATCTGCAGTGATATAAGGTTCACACTCAGCACAGTTTGCAATAATATATTCTATCTTATCCGGTTCCTTCGGAGAAAGCTTTACCTTTGTAGGGAATCCTGCTCCACCCATTCCTACGATTCCGGCATCTCCAATCTTATTAATGATTTCTTCCTTTGTCATCTCTTCCAAAGGCTTTACCGGTTCATATTCAACTTCCTTGTACTCTCCATCGTTTTCTACAACAATGCACTCCACCTGGGATCCGGTTGGATTAAAACGTTGTTCCAATCCTTTCACTTTACCGGAGACAGATGAATAGATCGGAGAAGATACAAATCCTCCCGCTTCAGCAATCAACTGTCCTTTCAGCACACAATCGCCTTTCTTAACTACCGGTTTAGCCGGTGCTCCTATATGCTGCGAAAGTGGATAGACCAGTTCACCCTGAGGTACTACAGGTCTGATCGGCTGATCCTTTGAAAAACGTTTTCCATCATCCGGATGGATTCCGCCTTTAAATGTCAAAAGCCCCATCTCATTTCCTTCCTTTCTTTTATCATTGTCATTACAACAATAATATTTTAATTTTGTAATACTTATTTTACTAGAATGCGCTCTGAAAATCTAGCAAATATGTAATAATTCTTGTATCTTTCGCTATACATCTTGTCGAATTTTTAACAGAAAAAGAACCTGCCAATGGCCGGTTCTTCTAAAAAATAATTTATATCTTATTCCTCTGTCTCTTCAGCGTTATCAGCCTCAAGAGCTTTCATGCTCAGGCTGATCTTCTTCTCTGCTTCGTTAAGATCAACGATCTTAGCTGTGATTTCCTGTCCGATTGCAAGAACATCTGCCGGTTTCTCAACATGAGCTCTTGAAATCTGGGATACATGAAGAAGTGCATCAACACCTGGTGCAAGTTCTACGAAAGCACCAAAGTCTGTCATACGTGCAACTTTTCCTGTAACAACTGTTCCTACAGCGAAATCTTCTGCTGCATTTACCCAAGGATTTGTCTCTGGGAATTTCAGGCTGAGTGCAATCTTTGTATCATGAATGTCTTTTACAAGAACTTTCAGTGTATCTCCTACATGGAATACTTTCTTCGGATTGTCAACTCTTCCCCATGACATCTCTGAGATGTGAAGAAGTCCGTCAACACCACCAAGGTCAACGAATGCTCCGAAATCTGTTACATTCTTAACAGTTCCTTCTACTGTATCACCAACATTGAGTTTCGCGAACAGCTCTTTCTGCTTCTCAGCACGCTCTGCTACAAGAAGCTGTCTTCTATCACCGATCACACGGTTTCTTCTCGGGTTGAACTCGCTGATTACGAATTCGATTTCCTGTCCTTCATACTTGCTGAGATCTTTCTCATAAGAATCGGAAACAAGGCTTGCCGGGATAAATACTCTTACTTCATCAACTGTTGTACAAATACCGCCGCCAAGAATCTGTGTAACTGTAGCTTTCAGCACTTCGTGGTTTTCATATGCTTCGCGCAGTCTCTCATTTCCTTTTTCTGCAGCCAGTCTCTTATATGTAAGAAGAACCTGACCCTCTCCGTCATTTACTTTCAGTACCTTAACTGTCATTGTATCACCTACAGATACAACTGTTGTAAGGTCAAGAGACTGATCGTTGGAATATTCGCTCTTTGTGATGATACCATCTGCTTTATATCCAATGTTCAGGATAATCTCATCCGGTTTCACGTCGATTACTGTACCTTCGACAACCTCTCCATTGTGAATTGTTTTAAATGACTCTTCTAACATCTGTTCAAAAGATAATTCTGACATTATTTTGAACCTCCTCAATTATATTGTTGGGCGTGGATGCCCCTGCTGTAATACCTACCGTTTCCACTGACCCTAATTGATTCAAATCCAAATCGCCAAGTGTCTGTATATAGTACGTATTGTTACATGCTTTGCGGCATATTTCAAATAACTTCTGGGTATTGGAACTATGTTTGTCACCAATAACGATCATAGCATCCACCGTCTCTGCTATGCTCTGCGCTTCTGTCTGGCGCTCCTTCGTAGCATTACAGATTGTATTTAAAACACTTACATCATAACTCTTTTTTTCAAGAATTTCAACTAATTCTTTAAATTTATTGTAATTAAATGTCGTCTGGGCAACGATACAAATCTTTTTTCCCTGCTCACAAGAATAATTTTCTGCTTCTTCCTTTGTCTGAAAGACCTCTACATGATCTCCTGCCCATCCCTTAATTCCCTGAACCTCCGGATGTTCCGGATTTCCAATGATAATAATATTCTCGCCCATCTCACTGTGTTTCTGCACGATATTATGGATCTTCTTAACAAATGGACACGTAGCATCTACAATCTGGATTTTCTTATTTTCCAGTCTGTCATACACATCTTTTGCCACCCCATGAGAGCGGATAATAACGGTTCCTCTTTCCAGTGTATCCAGCTCTTCTTCGCTGCGAAGAACAATCACACCTTTCTGCTCCAGATCTTTCACCACTTCTTCATTATGGATGATCGGACCATACGTATAGATTGGAAGATTCTGATTCTCTTCCACCTGTTCATAAACTGTATCCACTGCACGCTTAACGCCGAAACAAAATCCAGCTGATTTCGCCTTTATTACTTTCATTCTATCCAACTCCTGCAAATTTATCTATGACAATATCTGGAAATCGTGTTTACAACTTCTTTCAGTGTCATATCCGAACTGTCAACAAGTATTGCATCCTCTGCTTTTTTCAGTGGCGCGATCTTTCTTGTCATATCACGGTAGTCTCTTTCTTCAATATCTTTCTCTATCTCTTTCAGATCGCACTGTACTCCCTTTTCAACAAGCTCTTTATATCTTCTCTTTGCTCTGATTTCTACGCTTGCTGTAAGATAGATTTTTACATCTGCATCCGGAAGCACATGGGTACCAATGTCTCTTCCATCCATGATCACATCCTTCTCTCTTGCAAGCGTTCTCTGAAGTTCCAGAAGTTTTTCTCTGACTTCCGGAATCGCAGATGTCATAGAAGCCATATTTCCAACTTCTTCTGTACGAAGCTTTGCTGTAACATTCTCTCCGTTTACATAGATCTGCTGGATTCCGCTTTCATAACCAATCGTTACTTCCACATCTTTGCAGGCCTCTATAATCTTTTCTGTATCTTTTGGATCAATTCCAAGATTCAGAAAGTGAATGGCCAATCCACGGTACATTGCGCCGGTATCTACATAAATATATCCGTTTTCTTTTGCAACCTGCTTTGCAATTGTACTTTTCCCTGCCCCTGCCGGTCCATCGATTGCTACATTATATCCCATTTTTATTCCTCCATCTTTTCTTTCCACATTCCATTTTCAAATCTATTCGTTACTGTTCACACGATGTGCGACCAGCAACATCTATTCTTCCTGTCACAGGATTCAGACATTCCCCAGTAAAATTTCAATCACATCCTGCGTTAATTCCGGCAAGATACCCTGTTGACCACGCAATCTGAAGATTATATCCTCCGGTCACTGCATCAAGATCAAGCACCTCTCCGGCGAAATATAATCCTTTCATTTTTTTTGATTCCATTGTTCCCGGATCGATCTCCTTTACAGATACTCCGCCTTTTGTAATGATTGCTTCATTATAACTGCGAAGCCCTGTCAATGTCATTGTAAAATCCTTGATCAGATGAACCAGTCTCTGTCGTTCTTCTTTTGTAATCTCATTCACTTTTTTCTCAGGTTCAATCTCCGAGAGTTCTATCATAACAGGCTTTAATTTTGCCGGAAAGAGTGAATCGATTGAATTTTTATACTGTTTATTATGGTTTGCATCAAACTCTCTGAGGATTCTTTTATCAAGTTGTTCCTCACTCAATGCCGGTTTTAAGTCTATATGAAGTGTAAGTTCTTTTTTTCTTAAAGTTTTTCCCACCACACTGCTCGCGCTCAGAATAACCGGTCCTGTTACACCATAATGTGTAAAAAGCATTTCTCCGAATTCTTCGTAAAGTTTTTTCTTCCCATCTGTGATACAAATTTCTATATTTCGAAGAGATAATCCCTGCAATTCTTTCGCATACCATTGTCTGACTTCCATCGGTACAAGTGATGGAAGGAGTTCTGTCACTCTATGCCCTGTTTCTTTCGCAAAACGATATCCATCGCCTGTAGAACCCGTAGAAGGATAGGAAATACCACCTGTCGCAACAATCACAGCATCTGCCTTCATTTTCTTTCCATTAGTTAATAAAACCCCACACACTTTATCCTGCTCACAAAGCAGTTCTCTCACCTCTGTGTGAAGAGAAACAGCTACTCCTAATGATTTTAACTCTCTTGAAAATGCTGCGATCACATCAGAAGAATGATCTGAAACAGGGAAAACTCGTTCTCCACGTTCAATTTTCGTCTTCACACCAAGTTCTTCAAAGAAATCGATCACCTGCTGATTTGTAAAACTGTAAAATCCACTGTATAAAAATTTCGGATTACTTGTCACCGCCGTAAATAAATCTTCTATATCAGCGGCATTCGTTATATTGCAGCGTCCTTTTCCTGTAATGAACAGCTTTTTCCCAAGCTTTTCATTCTTCTCAAGCAACTGAACATTCTGACCATTTCTTGCAGCGAAAACTGCCGCCATCATCCCGGCAGCCCCGCCGCCCACTACGATCACATTACTCATGCTCTATTCTTCTCCTTTATTCTGTCTGTAAGACTCGTTCGTTCCTGCGCTGCCACCTTCCTGGCTGCTTTCTTCTCCGCTGTAAACCTGATATTCACCCCAGATTTTCTCCAACGTCTCTAACGTCGAAACAACTTCCTTCTGCTTTTTCATACAAATCGCAACAATCAGTGCATTGATCACACTCAATGGTGCAACAAGTGAATCGACAATAGATGCCATATCACTTCTTGCGATCAGATTGCAGGAAGAATACTGATTCATAGGTGAATGGATACTGTCAGTAAGTGTGATTACTTTTGCCTTTCTATTGCTCGCAAATTCCAATGCTTTCAATGTTCTCATCGAATATCTTGGGAAACTGATTCCTATGATCACATCCCCTTCTCCGATTCGAATAATCTGTTCAAAAATCTCACTGGAACTGTTTGTATTTACTGTAATTACATTGTCGCATACAAGATTCAGATAAAATCCCATAAAAGAAGCAAGTGGTGCACAGCTTCTGATTCCCACAACATAGATTCTCTTTGCTTCTAAAAGGGTATCAATTGCCCAGTTAAATGCCTTATGATCGATTGCAGACAAGGTCATCTTGATTTTCTCAATGTCTGACTGAAGAACGGTTTCGAGAATCTCACTCTGTGTAATTCGTCCATAGGTCACTTCCATACGCTGGATTGAATTCAATTTATTACGGACAAGTTCCTCCAACGCTTTCTGAAATTCCGGGTATCCCCTATATCCCAGCTGGGTTGCAAATCGTACAACCGTAGATTCACTGACACCCACAATCTCTCCAAGACGCGCTGCTGTCAGAAATACAGCCTTATCATAATTTTCTTTCACATATTCTGCAAGGCGCTTCTGCCCCTTGCTCATCTTCTCATATTTTGCTTCGATCCTTCCGATCAGCTCATTCATATTCGCTTCAATATTGCGTTCTGATGTTTCCATTCTTTTACACTATTCCTAATCCCTAAATATTTCATTATCCGTCCAGCAGCTTCAACAGATACATAAGAGTTCTGTCATACCTCTGACTTGCTGATTACTTCACAGCCCGCGTGTACTCTTTCAGCCAGATTCGTTCTTCCTCTGAAAGGTAAGGGGACACCTTTTCATAAACCTGCTTATGATAATGATTCAACATTTCTTTCTCCTCTGTACTCATTTTCTCCGGCAAGATTGCATCCAGATCAATTGGTACATAAGTAAGAATTTCAAAATTCATAAACTGTCCATACTCATTCTTAACTGTTTTTCTGACAAGCAGCTCATTTTCCAGACGAATTCCATGAGAACCCTCAATATAGATTCCCGGTTCATCTGTGATCACCATATTCTCTTCCAATGCCGGAGCCGACCTCTCTCCCTCTTTCCAACGGAAATTGATCGGTCCCTCATGGATATTCAATAAATAACCAACACCATGCCCCGTTCCATGATTAAAGTTCAGTCCTTCTTTCCAAAAGATCTCTCTTGCAATACAATCCAGATTCGCACCACTGCATCCGTAGAGAAATACAGTGTTCGCCAGGCGTAGCATTGCTCTTGCAACCAGTGTGAAATGTTCTTTTTCAAGGTTCCCCACTTCTCCAAGTGCAACCGTACGCGTAATGTCGGTAGACCCTTCCAGATAATGACCACCTGTATCTGTCATGAAAAGCTTTCCTTCTTTTAAAGGGACATTGCTTTTCTCATCCGCACTATAATGAACAATTGCCCCATGTTCTCCATATGCACTGATCGGGCCAAAACTTGGTCCGAGGAAATGCTCCTGCTCTGCACGCAATCCTTCCAGCCTGGCAGAAGCAGACAGCTCTGTAATCTCCACTCTGCCAATATTCTTCTTTAACCAGTACATAAACTTTGTATGTGCAACCGCATCCTTCAAATGTGCTTTTCTCAAATTCTCTGCCTGTGTTTCATTTTTAACTGACTTCATCAGAATTTCCGGATTCTGCTTATCAATAATCACCGTCTCTTTGGAAATGGCCTGATAAAGACTATAGTTCATGATTGAAGAATCCAAAAGGACCTTATCTTCTGATGTCATTTCTGAAACTTTGTGATAAATATCCTCATACGGATAAATCTTCACTTGATTTTCTGCTAATGAATTCACAATATCGTCAGAGAATTTTCTAATGTCAGCAAACAGCTCAACTGAATTATTATAAACGATTGCATAAGAAAGAACAAGTGGACAATACGCAATATCATTTCCTCTTATATTTAAAAGCCATGCAATATCATCAAGACTCGATAAAACATGTGCATTGCATCCATTTTCTTTCATTATTTCTCTGATTCGTTCTAATTTGGATCCAATTTTTTCACCTGTATATTCATCCGCTAGAGAAAATACAGATTCCATAGACATTTCAGGTCTTTCCTTCCAGATATTCTGTGCAAAATCTAAGCTATATTTCAATGATGCGCCATTCTCATCTGTTATATGACAATATCGTTTTCCTTGTGCATAAGTCACTGTACGACCATCAAATCCCAGAACATCCCCTTCTTTTAGCTCACTTTTTAAAAATTCTTCTATCGTTGGAACACCAGGTTCTCCTGATTTGTAAAGCGTGATCCCACTCCCCTGCAACTGCGCTTCTGCCTGAATAAAATATCTTCCATCTGTCCAGAGTCCCGCTTTATCCTTTGTAAAAACTGCGGTACCTGCTGATCCTGTAAAGCCCGTTATATATTCGCGGAATTTAAAATAATCACCGACGTATTCACTGTGATGATAGTCATCTGTAGGGATGATATAGCAGTCTATTTTCTGCTGTTCCATTACATTTCGTAATCGCTCTATTCTGTCTAAAACACTCATATCTGCCTCCATATATTCCAACAATCAAACTCATATTACAAAAACTTGATTATTCAAAATTGTACACATCTATGATACCACCAAATAAATTTCCTTACAAATGAAAAAGACCAGAAAACACAAATCTTTCCATCTGTTATCTTCTGGTCTTTCTATTCAATTCATAATCTAACTAAATCAGTCAGGATTATACCGGATAAGATCCGTTCTCTGTATCTGCTACTGTAGCATCTACTTTTGTCTGCTGAGCCTGTCTGTATTTGAAGAAGTCAACAGCAACCTGTGGGAACAGTGCATATGTCAGTACATCCTCATCCTGCTGGATCCACTGTGCACACTCTTTACGAAGTGTATCAAGCTCATCCGGGATAAGATCTGCCGGACGGCAAGTGATCGGTTCTTCATCTCCAAGAGCCTTCTTCTGAAGTTCTGGATCAACCGGTTTTGTTGTCTTACCGTATTTACCTGCAAGAACATCCTTTGTCTCTTTTGTGATCATCTTATAACGCTCACCCATCAGTACGTTGAATACAGCCTGTGTTCCAACGATCTGTGAAGATGGTGTAACAAGCGGTGGCTCACCAAGATCTTTACGTACACGCGGTACCTCTTCAAGTACTTCGTAGAACTTATCTTCTGCTCCCTGCTCTTTCAGCTGGGATGTCAGGTTGGAAAGCATTCCTCCCGGTACCTGGTACAGAAGAGTCTTGATATTAACACCAAGGTTCTTCGGATTGAGCAGTCCGCTCTCAAGAGAATCATCACGGATTGGACGGAAGTAGTCAGCAATCTCTGCAAGGAGACTCTGATCAAGTCCTGTATCGTATGGTGTTCCCTTGAATGTCTCAACCATAACTTCTGTAGCCGGCTGAGATGTTCCAAGTGCGAATGGAGACATTGCTGTATCGATGATGTCAGCTCCTGCCTCTACAGCTTTCATGTATGTCATAGAAGCAACACCTGATGTGTAGTGTGTATGCATCTCGATCGGGATATTTACTGCATCTTTCAATGCCCCAACAAGCTCTGTTGTCTTATATGGAACAAGAAGTCCTGCCATATCCTTAACACAGATTGAGCTTGCACCCATATCTTCGATTCTCTTCGCAAGGTCTACCCAGTATTCCATTGTGTAAGCATCACCGAGTGTATAAGACATTGCAACCTGTGCATGGGCTTTCTCTTTGTTCGCAGCCTTTACAGCTGTCTGAAGATTTCTCATGTCATTGAGGCAGTCGAAAATACGAATGATATCGATTCCGTTTGCCACAGATTTCTGTACGAAATACTCTACAACATCATCAGCGTATGGACGGTATCCAAGGATATTCTGTCCACGGAACAGCATCTGAAGTTTTGTATTCTTGAATCCATCACGGAACTTTCTAAGTCTCTCCCATGGATCTTCTTTCAGGAAACGGAGGGAAGCATCGAATGTTGCTCCACCCCAGCACTCTACAGCATGATATCCAACCTTGTCCATCTTCTCAACGATTGGCATCATCTGCTCTGTTGTCATTCTGGTAGCAATCAGAGACTGATGTGCATCACGCAGAATAGTTTCTACTATTTTAACTGGTTTTTTTTCAATTTCTGCCATTTATTTATCCTCCTAATTTACTTAACGCCGAAAATAGCCATAAATGTTCCGGCTGCTACTGCAGTACCGATAACTCCGGCAACGTTCGGTCCCATTGCATGCATAAGAAGGAAGTTTGTAGGATCTGCCTCAGCACCAACCTTCTGAGATACACGGGCTGCCATAGGAACCGCAGATACACCAGCGGAACCAATCAGCGGGTTAACCTTACCATGTGTAAGGACGCACATTAACTTACCGAAGAGAACTCCGGCAGCTGTACCGAATGCAAATGCTATAAGACCAAGGATAACGATCTTGATTGTATTCCAGTTCAGGAATGCTTCAGCACTTGTTGTAGCACCTACAGATGTACCAAGAAGAATAACTACGATGTACATCAGGGCATTGGAAGCTGTCTCTGTCAGCTGTCTTACAACTCCACACTCTTTGAACAGGTTACCAAGCATCAACATACCAACAAGTGGAGCTGTTGTAGGAAGAATCACACATACAACGATTGTAACGATAACCGGGAAGAGGATTCTCTCAAGCTTAGAAACCGGGCGAAGCTGATCCATCTTGATCTTTCTTTCCTTCTCTGTTGTGAGAAGTTTCATGATTGGTGGCTGGATGATCGGCACAAGTGACATATAGGAGTATGCTGCTACGGCGATCGGTCCCATGATAGCTGTCTGCTGCAGTTTACCTGCAAGGAAGATAGATGTCGGGCCGTCAGCTCCACCGATAATGGAGATAGCAGCTGCTGCTTTGTCTGAAAATCCAAGAGCCATAGCTCCAAGATAAGCTGCGAAAATACCGAACTGAGCTGCTGCACCAAGCAGGAAACTCTTCGGGTTTGCGATCAGCGGACCAAAGTCTGTCATCGCTCCAACTCCAAGGAAGATCAGAGAAGGAAGGATGGACCACTCGTCAAGCTGATAAAAGTAATACAGAAGCCCACCGGTTCCATTCGCTGCATCCTCAGCATGAAGCATAATATCCGGATAGATATTTACAAGCAACATACCAAAGGCAATTGGAACAAGAAGCAGTGGCTCAAATTCGTGGCGAATTGCCAGATAGAGAAACACGCAGGCAACAGCAATCATGATCAGGTTACCAAATGTAAGATTCATGAACGCTGTCTGTTCTACGAGGTTTCCCAATGTATTTGAAATATATTCCATTTGTAAAAACCTCCTGGTTCAGTTACTAGTTTAATGTAGCAAGTACAGCTCCTGATTCAACAGCATCACCTACTGCCACATCAATGCTGGCAATAGTTCCTGCCTCTGGGGCAACAACTGGGATCTCCATCTTCATTGCTTCAATGATAATAACTGTATCTCCAGCCTCTACCTTCTGTCCAACAGATGTAGGAACCTGGAATACTTTACCTGCTGCTCCAGCTTTTACCTGGATGCTTCCAGCGCCTGCTGCCGCTTTCGGTGCTGCTGCCGGAGCTGCCGGTGCTGCTGCTCTAGGTGCTGCAACCGGTGCTGCTGCCGGTGCGCCTGCACCATTCTCTTCTACTGTTACATCATATACATTTCCGTTTACTGTGATTGTATAGTTTTTCATCTAATTATCCTCCTGATTAATTCCATCTGTTTGATTTTCTTCTCTTAATAGAACGAACAACAAATCCATCTGTAGAAGTTCCCTCTGCTGCTGCAATTGCTGCTGCGATTACTGCTACAAGTTCTGCATCATCTTCTGCTGCAGCTACCGGTGCTGGAGCTGCCTGTACAGGTGCTTCCTTCTTCTCTTCCACTTTCTTATCTTTATTTGCCAACTTCTCCTGAAGTTTCGGAATGTATCCAAGCAGATAAATAATGAATGAAATGAAAATCAATACAACGAATACAGTTCCCATACCAAGTACCGTATTCAGACCGGCTTTCTCAAGGATTTCTCCTGTTGAATAATGAGCAGAAACATCCATACTCTCCATGTTGCCCTTTTCGTCAAAACTGAAGACGATGTCTGCATCTCTGTTTTCATATTTTGCTTCAGATGTGAGTGAAACTCCATCGTTCTTTACTTCCATTGTCCAATCGCCATGCTCAACATAAGCACCACACTCTTCTTCTGCTGCTTCCCAGGAGCTGATCATTGTAAGGAAGTCCTCTCCATCAACCGGAAGTCCTGCATTCATAAGCTGTGTGTCAAGCTGAAGATCACGCATATCAGAAAAGCTGTCAAGCTGCTCTGTTGTCATCGCTTCGAAATTCTGAACAACAAACTCAGCATACTGTTCAAATCTTGTCTGATCATATTCTGTTGTCTCAGACTTACCACATCCTGTGAAGCTAAGAACGAGAATGAGGATAAGTCCTAATAAACTGATTTTTTTCTTCACTTCGCCTCACCTCACTAAACCGTTCCGTGTTTCTTAGCCGGACGGTCCTCTCTCTTTGTGAACAGCATCTCAAATGCTCCGATCACATATTTTCTTGTATCTGCCGGCTCGATGATCGCATCAACATATCCTCTTGCTGCTGCTGAATTCGGGCTTGACTGAAGTTCTTTGTATTCAGCTGCTTTCTCATTAAGAGTCTCAGCATCTGCGTCTGCGTACATGATCTGTGCTGCAAGCTTCGCATCCATCATTCCGATCTCTGCTGTTGGCCATGCATAAACAAGATCTGCACCAATTGACTTACTGTTCATAGAAACGTAAGCACTTCCGAATGCCTTACCAACGATTACATTTACCTTCGGTACTGTAGCGTTAGCAAATGCATATGTCAGTTTTGCAACTGCGCTTGCCATGTTCTTCTCTGACTCTACTGTAGCAGCAAATCCTGTTACATTTGTCAGTGTAAGAACCGGGATTGAGAATGCATCACAGAAGTTTACAAAATCTGTTGCTTTCTTGCATCCGTCTACTGTAAGAACGCTGTCGAACTCAGCCTCTACTTCAGCTTCTGCATTGTATACTTTAGAGCGGTTTGCAACAACACCAACTGTCATTCCGTTCAGGCGGATAAATCCTGTAACCATCTCTTTTGCGTAGTCTTTCTTTGTCTCAACAAGAATCTGATTGTCAGCAATCTGTGCCAGTGCGATTGCTGTATCTTCTGATGCGTTAGCAATGTCTGCGCAGATACGGTTCAGGTCATCTGTGCATTCCTCATAAGACATATCATCTTCATTGTTTGCCGGAAGCATACATACAAGATCACGGATCTGTCCGAGAATCTCTGCCTCTGCACCGATTCCATCTACAAGACCTGCTGTCTTGCTCTGGTACTCAGCGCTTGCTGTGTTACACTTGGAAATCTCATTTCCTTCCAGTGCATTTGGAGAATTAACGAAAAGTTTTCCGTCTTTTGCTTCCATAAATGTGAAATCTGTAAGCCCCGGAACAACTGCAAGACCGCCGCCGCACATTCCAAAGATTGCTGTAACCTGCGGAATCACACCTGATGCAAGTGCCTGTTTGTGATAAAGGCTTCCAAATGCCTCAAGTGCATCTGTAGCTTCCTGAAGTCTGAGACCTGCACAGTCGATCAGTCCGATCACCGGTGCTCCCATCTTCATAGCCATATCATAGATTCTTGCGATCTTCTTCGCATGCATCTCTCCGAGTGCTCCACCCAGAACGTCAGCATCCTGGCTGTATACATAAACCAGGTTACCGTCAATCACTCCATATCCAGTGATAACACCGTCAGAAGGAGCTGCCTTCTCCTGCAAGTTGAAAGTTGTGCTTCTAGCTGTAACAGCTCCGCCAATTTCAACAAAGCTTCCCTCATCAAGCAGTGTGGCAATTCGTCTGCTTGCTGAGTTTTCTGTTGCATTGTAGCTCATATTTTAGCCCTCCATACTTATAAAATAATTTTAAAATAAACCAAAATTTCTGCCTATTGTATTATATACTAGGACGATTGAAATTTCAATTCATATTTTCCGCAAATTGACATTTTTTTCACAGGACATTGTTTTTGTCGAGCTTGGATTCTTCTGTTCCAAATAAAGTTTCCACTTTTGCACTAACATCCGCAGAAGCGCGTTCTATGGTTGCTTCATCCACACGGCCCGCTCCACCTCATCCCTTCGAATGTCTGTAACGCTTGGAACAGAGCACTCACCGTGTGTGGTTTGTGTCTGTCCCAAGCTAACAGACAGAACGAAGTGTATTCGGAACCGCTCTTATGCCTTAATCGTGGATGAAGCAACCATAAAACGTGCCTCCGCTACGTTATCTAAAGAAGAAGTTTTTATCCAAAACAAAACGAATCCAGAAGACAAATACAGAATTAACAGCCGGGAGAAGGTAGAGCTTTGTCGATGAAGATTTCTTGATCTTTTGACTTTAGTTTCTGTATTTTCGAGTGAATTTTGTATTTGTAGGAGAAAGTTTAATTTTGAACTACGCAAGCAAGAACGGGTCTACTGTTGCCAGGGGCACATGTAAGGCAGGAGCGTTCCGAATACACTTTGTTCAGTATGTTAATAAGAGCCAGAACAGGCACCACACACGGTAACTGTTCTGGCTCTTATGTTACATACTTTCAAAGGGATGAGGTAGAGCGGGCCGGTGCCCATGGTAATAGTAGACCCATTCTTGCGACCATTCTGTCAAAAACTTAGCCCATTGTATAAATTCCCTCGATAAATTACAGTCTCTTCGCTATTGCTTTAATAAACTCCTCACTATTGAGTACTGTCGGATTCTCGATTGTTGTGATCAAAGCGAGGTCTTTTGTCATCTCTCCTGCTTCGATTGTGTCGATTGTTGCTTTCTCAAGTTTATCTGCGAAGTCCATCAGATCTTTGTTTTCATCCAGCTCGCCGCGTTTTCTGAGGGCTCCTGTCCATGCGAAGATTGTTGCAACTGAGTTTGTAGATGTCTCTTCACCTTTCAGGTGCTTATAATAGTGACGCTGTACAGTTCCATGAGCAGCTTCATATTCATAATATCCGTCCGGAGAAACAAGTACGGATGTCATCATAGCAAGTGAACCGAATGCGGAAGATACCATGTCGCTCATTACATCTCCATCGTAGTTCTTACATGCCCAGATATATCCACCTTCTGATTTCATAACACGGGCAACAGCATCATCGATCAGTGTGTAGAAATACTCAATTCCCGCTTCTTTGAACTGATCAGCATATTCTGCATCAAAGATTTCCTGAAAGATATCTTTGAATGTATGATCATATTTCTTAGAAATTGTATCCTTTGTTGCAAACCACAGATCCTGTTTTGTATCCAAAGCGTAGGAGAAGCAGCTTCTTGCAAAGCTTTCGATGGATTTATTGATATTATGCATTCCCTGTACGATTCCAGGTCCATCAAACTCATGAACCAGTTCTTTTGTCTGGCTTCCATCTTCTGCTGTGTATACAAGTTCAACCTTTCCCGCTCCCGGAATCTTCATCTCGGATCCTTTATATACATCTCCATAAGCATGTCTTGCAATTGTAATTGGTTTCTTCCAGTTCTTTACGCAAGGCTCAATTCCTTTTACAACAATTGGAGCACGGAACACAGTACCATCAAGAATTGCACGGATTGTTCCGTTCGGACTCTTCCACATCTCTTTGAGATCATACTCATCCATACGTGCTGCATTCGGAGTGATTGTTGCACACTTTACTGCGACTTTGTATTTCTTTGTTGCAAGTGCGGAATCAACTGTTACCTGGTCATCTGTCTCGTTTCTGTGTTCCAGGCCGAGATCATAATATTCTGTCTTGAGATCAATATATGGCTCAAGAAGATTATCCTTGATCATCTTCCAGAGAATTCTTGTCATCTCATCTCCGTCCATCTCTACAAGTGGTGTTGTCATCTTAATTTTTTCCATCTTTTGCTACCTCCTGATTATGTTTTTCTTCTATTTTCTTTAGGTTCTGCATGACATGAACAATATGTTCCTTTGCAAGCTGTTCTGCCAGATCCGGGTTTCTGTCCCTGATTGCCTGAAGAATTGCTTTATGCTCCTCAATTGACTTCTCGGCTCTTGCCTTCACATTAATCGAGGACTTTCTTGCCATTTGAACATATCGGTGAAAATCTGTAAGAACATGACACAGCATCCTGCTTCCGGAAGCCTCATATAATATCGTATGAAATCTTCCGTCTAATCCTGTCACTTGTTCTTTATTGTATCCATTTTCTTTCTTCATCTGAAATTCTGAAAGTAAAATGGTCTCTTCTAATTCTTCTAACTGGTCTTCTGTAATATGTTCCGCCGCCCATCTGGCGCACATTCCTTCCAGATACTTACGCATCTGATAGATATCCCAGATATCCTTCTGGCTGATTCCGGTAACATAAGCACCTTTATTCGGTACGATCGTCACAAGACCTTCTAATTCAAGCTGTCTTAACGCTTCCCTTACTGGAGTTCTGCTAACCCCGAGTTCTTTCCCGATGGTAGCCTCTCTGAGTTCATCCTGTTGTTTGTATCTGCCTTTGAGGATATCTTCACGGAGTCTCTTAAAAACACGTCCTCCCAGAGAACGGTCCTGATATTCTTCCATGATTTCCTCCTATTCTCTTTTTGTATGATTGTATACGATTATACAAATATTGTCAAGATGGTTTCATGCCGATATCATCGCGTTAAAAATGTATCCATTTTTGCGTAATACTTCTCTATACTATCTGTTCATTTTTATATGCTTTGTGCCATATCTTATTTATCAACTTATTGTATACAAAAAGGTGGTCTCTCACATAGAAAAACCACCCTGTCCTTTTCGTTATAAATCAGCTTTCAAAATCAGCTTAGCCAAATTAAACTTCATTTACTTTTTATTTGATCACACGCACACCAAGTACATCTGTGATTGATTCCAGTTTACTTACAACTTCATCAGAAACGCTTCCGTCCACATCAATTACTGTATATGCATATTCCTTCTTGCTCTTATTTGTCATAAGTGCGATATTCTGATTCTCCTGTGCAAGAAGTGTTGTAAACTGACCGATCATATTCGGCACATTACGGTGAAGAATTGTAATTCTGTCTCCGTCAGCTTTTGTTCCCACGTTGCAATCCGGATAATTAACGGAATGTGTAATATTTCCGTTCTCAAGGAAATCACGGATCTCAGCAACAGCCATCTGTGCACAATTGTCTTCTGACTCTTCTGTAGATGCTCCAAGATGTGGAATTACAATTGCACCTTTTACCCCTACAATTTCCTTTGTTGGGAAATCTGTTACATAACGGTGTACTTTACCTGCTACAAGTGCATCAACGATATCTTCCTGATTTACAAGAACATCTCTGGCGAAGTTCAGAATTACAACGCCCTCTTTCATCAGACTGATTGCATTCTTGTCAATCATTCCCTTTGTACTGTCAAGTGCAGGTACATGGATTGTGATATAATCGCACTCTTTATAGATTTCATCTACTGTTGTTGCGTGATGGATACTTCTGGAAAGTCTCCATGCAGAATCTACGGAAACATATGGATCATATCCATAAACTTCCATCCCAAGATGTGTTGCTACATTCGCAACAAGAACTCCGATTGCTCCAAGTCCGATCACACCAAGTTTCTTTCCGGAAAGTTCTGTTCCTGCAAATGCTTTTTTCTTCTTCTCAGCAATCTTTGCGATATCTCCATCTTCCTCGAATTCCTGTACCCACTGAATTCCACCAACAACATCTCTGGCTGCGAGAAGCATTCCTGCAATCACAAGTTCTTTTACACCATTCGCATTTGCTCCAGGTGTATTGAATACAACAATTCCTTCCTCTGCACATTTATCAAGCGGAATATTATTCACTCCGGCTCCCGCACGAGCGATTGCTTTCAGGTTCTTTCCGAATTCCATCTCATGCATTTTGGCACTGCGGACAAGAATCACGTCAGCTTCATCCGCATTTTCTGTCTTTACATAATTTTCATCCAACTTATTCATGCCAACGGCAGAAATTGGATTCAGGCAATGATATTTAAACATCTTACAGATTCTCCTCTTCAAATTTCTTCATAAAGTCTACAAGTGCAACAACACCCTCATATGGCATTGCGTTGTAAATGCTGGCACGCATTCCGCCTACAGTTCTATGTCCTTTCAGATTCTCAAATCCAGCTTCTTTTGCTTCCTTAACGAATTTTGCATCCAGATCTGCATCGCCTGTCACGAATGGTACATTCATAAGAGAACGATCTTCCGGGACAACAGTTCCTTTGAACAGTTTGCTCTGATCAAGGAAATCATAAAGAACTTTTGCTTTCTTTTCGTTGCGTTCTTTCATTACTTCAAGTCCGCCCATCTTCTTAAGCCATTTGAAGACTTTACCACAGATATAGATTCCGTATGCCGGTGGTGTATTATAAAGAGATTTTGCATCTGCATGTGTCTTATATGTAAGCATTGTAGGTGTTCCCGGGAGAACATCCTCTGTGATCAGATCTTCACGGATGATTGCGATCACTACACCAGCAGGTCCGATATTTTTCTGAACTCCACCATAAATCATTGCATATTTTGTTACATCTACAGGTTCGGAAAGAAAACAGGAGGAGACATCTGCCACAAGATCTTTTCCTTTTGTGTTTGGCAGTGTTTTAAATTTTGTTCCGTAAATAGTATTGTTTTCACAGATATATACGTAGTCTGCATCTTCTGAAATCGGAAGATCGGAGCAGTCTGGAATGTATGAAAATGTCTTATCCGCTGAGGATGCAACAACATTTACCTTTCCATATTTTTCTGCTTCCTTAGCTGCTTTCTTAGCCCACTGTCCTGTGACAATGTAATCAGCAACCTTATTCTTCATCAGGTTCATAGGGATCATAGCAAACTGCTGTGACGCTCCGCCCTGAAGAAACAGTACTTTATAGTTATCCGGAATGTTCATCAGATCTCTGAGATCCTGCTCAGCTTCTGTGATAATTTCCTCGAAAGCTTTGGAACGATGACTCATCTCCATAACAGACATTCCTGTTCCCTTGTAGTCCAGCATCTCTGCTGCCGCTTCCTTCAGTACTTCTTCTGGCAGAACCGCCGGTCCCGCTGAAAAATTATACACTCTACTCATTTTTAATTACCTCCTGTTATTGTGTATCTATAGAAACTCCGTTTTCACAGATTTTCTCACATAAAAATAAAATATTCCTTTATTTACCAGCCATGCAACTATGTGACTGAAACTTATTATTTTTAGTTTTCTTTTGCTTTCAGATCCTGCTCATCAAATGCTTCGCTGATCGGTGCTCCCGGCGCAACCATAGGCCATACCTTATCATCACAGTCGATCATACAATCGATCAGAACCGGTTTTCCACATGTCAATGCTTTCGCAAAGCACTCTTTAAACTCCTCCTGTGTTGTAGCTCGAAGTCCTACTGCTCCCATCGCTTCTGCAAGCTTCACATAGTCAACTGCATCACGGAGAACTGTCGCAGAATATCTTTCATCATAGAAAAGATCCTGCCATTGACGAACCATACCGAGTACATGGTTATTAACTACAACCTGGATAATCGGAACATCATGTCTTACAGCTGTTGCGATCTCATTCATATTCATACGGAAACATCCGTCTCCGGCAATATTTACAACAATTTTATCCGGACATCCTGTCTTCGCACCGATTGCTGCTCCAAGACCATATCCCATTGTTCCAAGACCACCTGATGTTAAAAGTGTTCTTGGTTTCGTATATTTATAATACTGTGCTGCCCACATCTGATGCTGTCCGACTTCTGTTGTGATAATTGCTTCTCCATTTGTCTGACGATAAATTTCTTCTACTGCAAATGGACCTGTAAGTACATCCTTATGATATGTTAATGGATATTTCGCCTTGTAATCTTTAATCTTATTCATCCATTCCAGATGAGACTGCTGTGGGAGATGCTCATTTATTTTCTTCAGGACTGCTTTAATATCACCTACTACCCCAAGATCGATCATGACATTCTTATCCATCTCTGCCGGATCAATGTCAATCTGAAGAATCTTCGCATCTTTTGCAAATGTTGCAGTATTTCCGGTTACACGGTCACTGAATCTTGCTCCTGTTACGATCAGAAGATCACATTCACTTACTCCAAAGTTCGATGCCTTTGTTCCATGCATTCCGAGCATTCCGGTATATCTCTCATCAGTTCCCGGGAAAGCTCCTTTCCCCATCAGAGAATCTGTTACCGGTGCATCTACCTTCTGTGCAAATTCATAAAGCTCTTTACTCGCCTCAGAAAGAACGGCTCCACCACCTACGAAAATATATGGTCTCTGCGCTTCTTTGATCATCTCAACAGCCTTCTTGAGATCCGCTTCCTCTGAATGGATTACCTCTCGGTTATATACACCTGGATATTCCTTCTCATACTCTGTAACTTTCGCAGTAACATCCTTCGGAATATCAATCAGCACCGGCCCCGGTCTTCCAGTCTTAGCAATACGAAAAGCCTTTCTGATTGTTTCTGCAAGCTTTGTTACATCTTTAACGATATAACTGTATTTTGTGATTGGCATGGTTACTCCGGCAATATCAATCTCCTGAAAACTGTCTTTTCCAAGTAATGGGACACCGACATTACATGTAATTGCAACAATCGGTATAGAATCCATATATGCTGTTGCGATTCCTGTTACAAGATTTGTTGCTCCCGGTCCGCTTGTTGCAAGACAGACCCCTACTTTTCCCGTAGCTCTCGCATATCCGTCAGCCGCATGGGCTGCCCCCTGCTCATGAGAAGTCAGGATATGACGGATCTCATCACGATGTTTATAAAGTTCATCATATACATTTAAAATTGCTCCACCCGGATAGCCAAATACAGTGTCAACGCCTTGTTCTTTCAGACATTCGATCACGATTTCTGCTCCATTTAACTGCATGACGTACTCTCCTCCTGGTTCTTTATTTTATTTTGCCTTCGGTACTTCGAGAATTGCTCCGCGGTTACCTGATGTTACCATAGAAGCATATCTTGCGAGGTATCCTGTCTTAACCTTAGGTTCTCTTGGCTGCCATTTTGCTTTTCTTGCTGCCAGTTCTTCATCCGATACATCCAGCTCCAATTTCAGTTCCGGAATATTGATCTTGATAATATCTCCCTCTTCTACCAGTGCGATCGGTCCACCAACTGCTGCCTCCGGTGATACGTGTCCGATAGAAGCACCTCTGGATGCTCCGCTGAATCTTCCATCTGTGATAAGAGCTACTGTAGACCCAAGTCCGTATCCTGCAATCGCAGATGTAGGATTGAGCATCTCTCTCATTCCAGGGCCGCCTTTTGGTCCCTCGTAACGGATTACAATAACATCTCCAGGATTGATCTTTCCTGTCTTGATTGCTTCTGTCGCTTCTTCATCACTCTCGAAGATTCTTGCCGGTCCTTCATGTACAAGCATCTCATCACATACTGCAGAACGTTTTACAACACTTCCGTCCGGTGCAAGATTTCCTTTCAATACAGCAAGTCCGCCTGTCTTAGTATATGGGTTGTCGATTGGGCGGATAACTTCCGGATTCTTATTCTCACATCCGGCAATATTCTCTCCTACTGTCTTTCCTGTTACAGTCATGCAATCTGTGTGAAGAAGTCCCTTCTTATTCAACTCGTTCATAACTGCATAAACTCCGCCTGCTTCGTTCAGATCTTCAATATAAGTATGACCTGCCGGTGCAAGATGACAAAGGTTTGGAGTCTTCTCACTGATCGCATTTGCAAAATCAATCTCAAAATCCATACCAATCTCATGTGCGATTGCCGGAAGGTGAAGCATGCTGTTTGTAGAGCATCCAAGTGCCATATCAACTGTAAGTGCATTGAGGATTGCGTCTTCTGTCATAATATCTCTTGGACGGATATTCTTTCTTACAAGCTCCATCACCTGCATACCTGCATGTTTAGCAAGCTGGATTCTTGCAGAATAAACAGCTGGGATTGTTCCATTTCCTTTCAGTCCCATACCAAGAGCCTCTGTCAGACAGTTCATACTGTTTGCTGTATACATACCGGAACAAGATCCGCAAGTCGGACATGCTTTATTCTCAAATTCGCAAATATCTTCGTCGTTCATCTTTCCTGCTGCATAAGAACCTACTGCCTCAAACATACTGGAAAGACTTGTTTTGCTTCCCTTTACATGTCCTGCAAGCATCGGTCCTCCGCTTACAAATACTGTCGGTACATTCACACGGGCAGCTGCCATCAGAAGTCCCGGTACATTCTTGTCACAGTTTGGGATCATTACAAGTCCGTCAAACTGATGAGCCATAGCAAGAGCTTCTGTAGAATCTGCGATCAGGTCTCTTGTTACAAGAGAATATTTCATACCGATATGTCCCATAGCAATACCATCACAGACAGCAATTGCAGGAACCATGATTGGTGTTCCTCCGGCCATTGCCACGCCAAGTTTAACGGCTTCTGTGATCTTATCCAGATTCATGTGTCCCGGTACAATCTCATTATAAGAACTTACAACACCAATCAGTGGACGATCTAATTCCTCCTCTGTAAGTCCCAGTGCATTAAACAGAGAACGATGTGGTGCCTGCTGAATTCCTTTTTTAACTGTATCACTTCTCATTTTAAAATCCTCTCTTTCTGTAACAACTGCTAATTACTTAATATATTCGCAGATCTTATCTCCCATCTGGGCTGTTCCGATCTGTTCTTTTCCTTCAGACATAATGTCGATTGTACGGTATCCGTCTTTTAATACTGCTGCAACAGCATTTTCAATCGCATCTGCCTCTTTATCAAGATCAAATGAAAATCTCAGCATCATTGCTGCTGAAAGAATTGTTGCGATCGGGTTTGCGATTCCCTTTCCGGCGATATCCGGTGCTGAACCGCCACTTGGTTCATACAGACCGAATTTTGTGTCGTTCAGACTTGCACTTGCAAGCATTCCTATTGAACCTGTCACCATACTTGCTTCATCAGATAAAATATCTCCAAACATGTTCTCTGTCAGGACAACGTCAAACTGTGCCGGATCTTTCACAAGCTGCATTGCACAATTGTCTACAAGCATATGTTCTAATGTAACTTCCGGATAGTCCTTCGCTACCTCCTCAACAACTTTTCTCCAAAGTCTGGAAGAGTCAAGTACATTCGCTTTATCAACACTTGTAACTTTCTTATTTCTCTTCATTGCAATGTCAAAACCACGTTTTGCGATTCTGCGGATCTCATTTTCATTGTATGTAAGTTCATCTTTTGCAGTAAGGACACCATCAATCTCCTCTGTACTGCGTTTTCCGAAATAAAGACCGCCCGTCAGTTCACGCATGATCATAAGATCAAATCCTCTGTCTGCAATCTCTTTCTTTAAAGGACACGCACCTTTCAGTTCATCATAGAGAACTGCCGGTCTTAAGTTAGCAAAAAGGTTCAGTCCCTTTCTAAGCTGTAACAGACCTGCTTCCGGACGTTTTGATGGTTCGAGCTGATACCATGGAGAAGTCTTCGCATCACCGCCAATGGAACCCATAAGGACTGCGTCACTGTCCTTTGCCAGCTGAAGCGTCTCTTCTGTAAGTGGCACTCCGTTCACATCAATTGATGCTCCTCCCATCAGAAGCTGCGTATAGGAAATCGAATGACCATAAACTTTCGCTGTCTGATCCAAAACTTTCATTGCCTCGTCTACGATCTCAGGGCCAATTCCATCTCCCTTGATTACTCCAATTTTCATTTCCATATCTAACTCATCCTTCCAAAATGTAAAAATCTTTTTTTATCATACCGCATTTTTTTCACTGTTTCAAGTATTTCGGATAAAAAAATAGAGGGCACTCTGTATTTTTATTGAAAATTGTATTTTTCGGGCACATTTTATGTAAAATAAAAGACCAAAAGGAATCACTCCCTCTGGTCTTTATCTGCATCTTATTCTGCACCCGGCTTCTCAATCTGAGCGATTGCAGCCTTCTGCATAGGAATACGGCAATTCTTGTTATTACCGAACTCAACAATTACATCATCATCTGTGATATCGATGATAACTCCATAAAATCCACTTGTAGTAAGCGCTGTATCTCCAATCTCCATATCAGCGAGCATTGCCTGGATTCTCTTCTGCTCCTTTTTCTGAGGACGCATCAGAAGAAACCACATACCACCGAGGATAACAGCATAAACAACTATAATACCTACTGTTCCCATTGAAATTTCCTCCTGACTATTTGTTAAAGCTATCTGTCCAGTACCTTCAAAATACTAATAGACAATACATCCACTATACACAAAAACAGCTTTTAATTCAAGTCTTTTTCTAATATTCCATGGATATTTTATATGTTTTTATACATTTTTTATATCTTTTGTTCAGAATCTTTATTTCTGTTCCATACCTTCAAGTTTTCTCTTCTTGTATGCCTGGAATTCCCCTGCATCAATCGCATCACGGATCTCTTCCATCATTGTATTATAGAAATACAGATTATGAAGTACACACAGACGCATTCCGAGCATCTCTTTTGCTTTCAAAAGATGTCTGATGTACGCTCTGCTGTAGCTTCTACATGCCGGACAGTTACATCCTTCCTCGATCGGGCGATCATCCAGTTCATACTTGGCATTAAACAGATTCATCTTTCCATGATTTGTATATACATGCCCATGACGTCCGTTTCTTGACGGATATACACAGTCAAAGAAATCCACTCCTCGATCTACTGCCTCCAAAATATTAGCCGGTGTACCAACACCCATCAGATAAGTCGGCTTGTTTTCCGGAAGATGCGGAACCACTGCATCAAGAATACGGTACATCTCTTCGTGGCTCTCTCCTACTGCAAGTCCACCCACTGCATAACCATCCAGATTCAGTTCTGCGATCTGCTGTGCATGTGCAATTCGGATATCCTCATAAATTCCGCCCTGATTAATTCCAAACAGCATCTGATGTGGATTGATCGTATCCGGCAGAGAATTCAGTCTTGCCATCTCATCCTTACAGCGCTTCAGCCAGCGCGTCGTACGCTCTACAGAATTCGTCATATACTTTCTGTCTGCCACACTGGACGGGCACTCATCAAATGCCATCGCAATCGTGGATGCAAGATTAGACTGAATCTGCATGCTCTGTTCCGGTCCCATAAATATCTTATGACCATCAATATGTGAATTAAAGTGAACTCCTTCTTCCTTGATCTTTCTCAACTTTGCAAGGGAAAATACCTGAAATCCGCCGGAATCTGTCAGAATCGGTTTATCCCAGTTCATAAATTTATGAAGTCCTCCGAGTTTCTTCACAACTTCATCTCCCGGACGAACATGAAGATGATATGTATTAGACAACTCCACCTGCGTCTTAATCCCTCTCAGATCATCTGTAGATACTGCTCCTTTGATTGCTGCTGCTGTTCCAACATTCATAAAAACCGGAGTTTCAATTACTCCGTGAACTGTTGTAAAGCGTCCTCTTTTCGCACGCCCGTCTTTCTTTAAAAGTTCATACATAAGCTTTTTCCTCTTCTTTTCTTTTTGGTTTTCAGACTATCAAAGCCTGCCAATAGTTATGGCAGGCTATATTTATCTTTGCATTTCCTTTAATTATGTATTATAACAGGTGTTCCCATACTAAGCATTCCGTAAAGACTTGCCGCCTGGTCTAATGGCATATTGATACATCCATGAGAACCATTCGTCTGATAACGGCTTCCTCCAAAGCTTGGATTCCATGTCGCATCGTGGAATCCGATTCCTGTCCAGGTCACACGCATCCAGTATCCTACCTTTGTACGATAACTTGGCTGTCCTGTAGAAGGATTAATTTCTCCGACCAGTGTCTTATCCCTCTTCATCTCAAGAATCGAATAAACTCCTGTCGGTGTCTCTCGCTCCGGTGTAGGAAGTCCTGTAACAACGTCTGTCTCTAATTGTACAGCTCCGTTAACCACATACCACATATGCTGAGCCGGGATATCTACTTCCAGATAAGTCGTTCCCCAATCCTGCGCGTCATGTGTAGCCGCCGTCTGTGCATAAGCAGGTTCTTTCTCGACAACCTCACCTTTCTTAATGCTGTCAACAAGCGCAGTCAGTTCTGCTGCCTCGTCAACTGACCAGCCGTAAGTACCTCCCGAAACGTCTACTGTTTTTCCTCCCGGAGTTGTAATACTTCTTGTCGTTCCAACCGTATCATAAGTCTTTCCAAATTCACGAAGCCACTCTTTCACCTTTGACTCATCAAGCGTTGCATTCATATTATCATCATATGTTACCCAGCCTGAGATCAGATCCTTGTTCACAACCATATTCTGGTTTGTCATCTTATAAGTGATGCTGGCTTTCAGATAATTGTTCATCGCATCACAGGCTTTCTGAACTTCCGGAGACTCTGAAGTGTACTTCGGCATAGCATAGCACTTCTCATCCATCATATTTAATTCACTCTTGAAGTTTGTGATCGCATCCTTCACTTTTGCCTTAAATGTATCCACATCTACTTTCGTACCATAAACCTCAGGTTCAACAACGAAACTGTTCCCATCATACTTTGGATAAGCAGACTGTGGATCTGTCTGCTCCTGATTCAGGGCTTGTACGGCTTCAATCTTTGACTCCAATGTTGCTTCGTCATATCCAACCTCAATTGTGACCTCAGCTGAACTTTTTGAGAAAAATGCCTGTGGCCACAAAAATGCATTCTGTTTCTTCAGTGCATCCTCTATATCTGAATTTTCCTTATATACAAGTGAAATATCCGATCCTTCGATTGCATCTGTCATATTATTCTGTTCTATAATTGTCAGTTTATAATCTGCCACCTGATTTTTAATATAATTCTCTACCGCCGCCGCATTCTTACCAGAAAAGTTCTTTCCGTTAATCTGCGTATTAATATAGAAATGACTCATAAAAAAGACTGATATTGCAAGATAAACAATAACAAGACCAGCAATAACACCACCGATAATCATCCAGATCTTCTTGTCAATTGTCTTCTGCTTTTTCTTTCTTCTTACTTTGCGTCTTCTAACTACTTTCTTTTCAGACATTCTAATTCTCACCCTCGTCTTTTGGATTAATACTTCTTTTTGATTCAGACTTCATTATATTACGCTTTTTCCAAAATGTACACCCCAAACTTTCATGAAATACGCACAAATTAAACCGATGTTGAATTGTTAATTCGAACGAAATCTTTTAGAAATACTTTTGTAATTTATTTTTGAAATTCTGTTGAATTCTACAACATTTTAACTTGCGTACACCTCTTTCTTCCTATATAATTGCACTGTACCCTCAGTTATGAAACACAACAATATGTTTCGTATCTGGGGGTATGATACGGAAAAGAATGATATATGATATGCAAAAGAGCATTTTATACACACTTTTTGTATACCTTATTGATACAAACGAAAGGAGTTTTAGATATATTATGAGCGGTTCAACATTTGGCACTTTATTTCGAGTCACTACCTGGGGCGAGTCCCACGGTCCCGGAGTTGGTGTAGTTATAGATGGATGCCCTGCCGGCATCCCTTTATCTGAACAGGATATTCAACAATTTTTAGATCGACGCAAACCGGGACAGAGTAAATATACAACGAAGCGGAATGAATCTGACTCTGTCGAGATTCTGTCCGGAGTCTTTGAAGGAACCACAACCGGAACTCCTATTTCTCTTCTCGTGCGGAATCAGGATCAACGTTCCAGAGATTATGGGAATATTGCGACATCTTATCGTCCGGGACACGCAGATTACTGCTTTGATCAGAAATATGGTTTCCGAGATTACCGTGGCGGTGGACGTTCTTCCGGCCGCGAGACGATCGGCCGTGTTGCTGCCGGTGCAATTGCTTCAAAATTACTTGGCGAATTAGGAATCTTGCTGACAACTTATGCAAAATCCATTGGTCCTGTCACTGTAGCTGAAGCTGATTATGATTTTACTGAGATTACAAATAACAGTTTTTATCTGCCGAATAAAGATGCTGCCGAAAAGGCTGCTGAATACGTTTCTACTCTTATGGAGAAGATGGATTCCTGCGGCGGTCTGATCGAATGCCGTGTTGACCATCTTCCAGCCGGTCTCGGTGAACCGGTCTTCGATAAACTGGACGCTTTACTTGCACAGGCAATCATGTCTATCGGAGCCGTAAAAGGTGTCGAAATCGGCGATGGCTTTCAGAGTGCCTCTTCTACCGGAAGCACAAACAATGATCCTTTCTGCATGCAACAAGGTCAGGTTATGAAAACTTCGAATCATTCCGGTGGAACTTTGGGTGGCATGAGTGATGGTTCTCAATTAATCTTAAGAGCTGCGATCAAGCCAACACCTTCGATTTCTCAGATGCAGCACACTGTAACTAATTCAGGCGAAGAAATCGAACTGTCTATTCACGGACGTCATGATCCAATCATCGTACCGCGCGCAGTTGTTGTTGTGGAAGCAATGACCGCACTCACTCTCGCTGATCTGCTCTTGCGTAATGCAGTCAGCCGGATGAATCAGATAAAACAATTATATACGGAGGATAAAAATGTCTAATAAACTGATCGATATCATAGATATTACCAAATCCTATGACGAAAATGTAATTCTGGATAAATTAAATCTTTATATCCGTGAGAACGAATTTCTCACACTCCTTGGTCCTAGTGGATGTGGAAAAACAACACTGTTGCGTATTCTCGGTGGCTTTGAGACACCGGACTCCGGTAATATTATTTTTGATGGGAGAAATATCAACAGTCTTCCGCCAAACCGCCGTCAGCTGAATACCGTATTTCAGAAATATGCCCTCTTCTCTCATATGTCCATTGCAGAAAATATTGCTTTCGGATTGAAGATCAAAGGTAAATCTAAAGGTTATATCCGCGATAAGATTCATTATGCCTTAAAGCTTGTCAATCTGGAAGGATACGGGGATCGTTCTCCTGACTCATTAAGTGGTGGTCAGCAGCAGCGAATCGCAATCGCACGTGCGATTGTAAATGAACCAAAGGTTCTTCTTCTTGATGAACCACTTGGTGCATTGGATTTAAAACTTCGCCAGGATATGCAATATGAACTGATCCGATTAAAAAATGAACTTGGAATTACATTTGTCTATGTAACGCACGATCAGGAAGAAGCTCTTACAATGTCTGATACGATTGTTGTTATGAATCAGGGATACATCCAGCAGATCGGCACCCCGGAAGATATTTATAACGAACCGCAAAATGCATTCGTAGCTGATTTTATCGGAGACAGTAATATTATTGCTGCAACCATGCTCGAAGACAAAGTTGTCCGTATGCTCGGTGCTGTCTGGAAATGTGTAGACGTAGGATTTGGTCATAACCGTCCGGTCGATGCTGTAATCCGTCCGGAAGATATTGATCTTGTCAAACCCGGTGAAGGTGTTATTGACGGAATTGTAACAAACTTGATCTTTAAGGGTGTTCACTACGAGATGGAAGTTCTTGCCAACAACTATGAACTTCTCGTACATAGCACAGATATGTTCCCTGTAGGAACTGAAGTCGGAATCAAAGTGGATCCTTTTGACATCCAGATTATGAAAAAACCAGAATCTGAAGATGAGGAGGCACCTGCTGTTGAAGAATAGAAAATTACTTGCCGGGCCTTATCTTTTCTGGTCCGTGTCATTTATTATTATCCCATTGCTCATGATCTTTTATTATGGTCTGACAGATAAAGAAGGGACTTTTACCTGGTCTAACATTGCAATGATGGCTTCGCCTGAAAACCTGAAAGCACTTGGACTTGCACTGTTGCTTTCCCTGGTCAGCACACTGATCTGCCTGGTTCTTGCATATCCTCTTGCAATGATTTTATCTGAAAAAAACATGAACCAGACAAGTCTTATCGTACTGATTTTTATTCTTCCGATGTGGATGAACTTTCTTCTGCGTACACTCGCCTGGCAGACACTGCTTGAAAAAAATGGTGTGATCAACAGCATTCTTGCGTTCTTCCATCTGCCACAGCAGTCTATCATCAATACACCGGGGGCTATTGTATTAGGTATGGTATATAACTTCCTGCCTTTTATGGTGCTTCCCATTTATAATGTATTGGCAAAGATTGATAAAGATGTCATTTACGCAGCAAGAGATCTTGGAGCCAATGAATTTCAGACATTTACACAGATCATCTTTCCTTTGAGCATTCCTGGAATTATCAGTGGTATCACTATGGTCTTCGTACCTGCGCTGACGACCTTTGTTATTTCCGACCTTCTCGGTGGAAGCAAGATTCTTCTGATTGGAAACGTGATCGAGCAGGAATTCAAACAGGGAAGCAACTGGCATACCGGTTCCGGTTTATCCCTGGTGCTGATGATCTTCATCATCGCAAGTATGGCCGTGATCGCCAAATATGATAAAAACGGGGAGGGGACAGCATTTTAATGAAAACTATAGCAAAAAAGATCTATCTGGCACTGATCTGCATTATTCTGTATGCACCGATCGTGACTTTGATGGTCCTCTCCTTTAACAATACTAAAACACGTTCCAAATGGGGCGGATTCACCGGAAAATGGTATGTCTCTCTTTTCCAAAACAAAGAGATTATGAATGCATTGTACACAACACTGATCATTGCATTGCTCTCTGCACTGATTGCAACATTGATCGGTACTTGTGCCGCACTTGGCATGCAGGCAATGAATTCAAGAATGCGTACTCTTTTTATGGGAGTTACAAACATCCCTATGCTGAATGCCGATATCGTAACAGGAGTATCCCTGATGCTTCTCTTCATTGCATTCCGCTTCACACTTGGATTCAAAACAATCCTTTTGGCACATATTACATTCAACATACCTTATGTCATCTTAAGTGTAATGCCAAAATTAAAACAGACAAACCGTAGAACTTACGAAGCTGCACTGGACCTTGGTGCTTCTCCGGCCTATGCATTTTTCAAAGTAGTACTTCCAGATATTATGCCTGGAATTTTCTCCGGTTTCCTGCTTTCCTTTACAATGTCTCTGGATGACTTTGTGATCACGCATTTCACAAAAGGTCCTGGTATTGATACACTCTCAACCAAGATTTACAGTGAAGTCCGTAAAGGAATCAAGCCTGAAATGTATGCACTTTCAACCATTATGTTTGTTACAGTGCTGTTACTTTTGATTCTGATCAATATGTCACCTGTCGAAAAGAAAAAAGCAGTAAAAGTAAAGCATTTTGGAAAAGCACAAAAATTCGGAAGATTTTTCTTCCAGCGTTTGGTACCTGTTGCTATGGCTGTGCTTATTATCATCGGTGGTTTTATTTACGGAAAGAACGATGTTATCTCCTCACAAGGCCAGGTAATTGTTTATAACTGGGGTGATTATATTGACCCTGATGTTATTGATATGTTTGAAGAAGAAACTGGTATTGATGTAGTATATGAAGAATTTGAGACAAACGAGATCATGTATCCAAAAATTCAGTCGGGAGCGATTGCATACGATGTTGTATGTCCATCTGATTATATGATTCAGAGAATGATTGAGAATAATCTTTTGGAAGAGATTAATTATGACAACATCCCAAACTTGAAATATATCGATCAGAAATATATGGATCTTGCCAAAGGATTTGATCCTGATAATAAATATTCTGTACCTTATCTTTGGGGAACTGTCGGAATCCTTTATAACAAGAAAATGGTAGATGAACCAATTGACAGCTGGGGTGTTCTGTGGGATGAAAAATATAAAGATAGCATCCTTATGCAGGACAGTGTAAGAGATGCCTTTGGTGTCGCTTTAAAATACCTGGGCTATTCATTAAATTCAACAGACTTAGATGAACTTCAAGCTGCCAAGAATCTGCTGATGGAACAGAAACCTCTTGTGCAGGCATATGTTATCGACCAGGTACGTGATAAAATGATTGGAAATGAAGCAGCTCTCGGAGTAATTTATTCCGGCGAAGCACTGTACTGCCAGCAGGAGAATCCAAATCTCGATTACGTGATTCCTAAGGAAGGTTCTAATCTTTGGATTGATTCCTGGGTTATTCCAAAAAATGCAGAGAATAAGGAACATGCAGAAGAATTCATCAACTTCCTCTGTAGACCGGATATTGCAAAAATGAATTTTGAATACATCACTTACTCCATCCCGAACTCTGCCGGGCAGGCATTGATCGAGGATGACTACATGAGAAACAGCACGATTGCATTCCCTGATACTGATCAGTTGAAAAACTGTGAGACATTTAATTTCCTCGGAGATGAAAATGAGGCGCTGTATAATGAGTTGTGGAGAGAAGTAAAGTCGAAATAAATTTGTATTTAGCAATAAGAATATTGGCTGGTTCAAAATTTAAATGAATGAAGAAGGGCGTGTTTGGACGGTCTCTTGCAACGATATGCAGGGCCCGTTCCCTCAGCCTTTTGAGGGATTGTAACAAAGAAGCGAGATATGCACCGTGTGTGGTTTGTATCTCGCTTCTTCTAACAATCCGCGCAAAATGTCTTCGTACACTCTTACGCCAAATGCATATCTTATGCAAGAGTCCATCCAAACACTCAGATTCATCAGATCAGAAATGATTTGAATACAGATTATTCTTATCGAAATGCAAATCAGAAGGGATATGAAAAGGGAACGCTAATGACTAAAATTTACAAATTGGCATAAGTTGTGTCATATAGTCGATAGCGTTCCCTTTTTTACTTCCGTCCAGAATTCTGTATTCAAGTGTTGAATTCGTTCCACAGCAATCACTTACGTGCAACAAATCAAAACTTGTATGAAGTCTTTCAGATTCGTCCCGTTAAGCAAACACTTCTGTTTGGAATAAAGAAGCGAGGATGGTGCTATATTGTTGAGGACACATATAAGGCAGGAGCGTTCCGAATACACCTTGTTCAGTATGTAACGTAAGAGCCAGACAGGCACCACTCACGGTAACTGTTCTGGCTCTTACGTTACATACTTTCAAGGGGATGAGGTAGAGCGGGCCGGTGTCCGATGCAATATAGCATCATTCTTGCGGCCTTATTCACCACCAAATCCTTTGCTTCAATATGGAGAATCAGACAGACAAATACAAATTTATACCACAAAATTCATCTTCTGATCATCATACTGCACGGAAAATCCTTTTCCTTCGAGGTACTCTTCTACCACCTGATACATCTCATCATATCGGCCTTCACAGGCACAATTACCAAGTGGTTCGATCCAGAAGGATTGTCTTCCACAAGTGTCCCTGAGATGAATTCGGAAATTCAGACCTTTATCTTTAAGAATTCCATTTAATTCTATCACATCATTAAAAGATACATAACTCATTTTAATTCTCCTCTTCTTTACCTAATAAAATGTGTTGCAATTCGTTCTTCTTTCTCCGGAAGTCCAAACTGTTCTTTACCCAAGGCAATACTCTTCATAAGAAATGTCATGTTTCTGGCGAGGACTCTCATAGTCTGCTTTCCTTCTCCATCCTGCTCTGCTTCTCCTGGTATTCTTCCATGAATACTATTCCAATACTGACTGGAAGCAACTGGCATTCCAGAAATTGTAAAGTATTTGTTTAACTCATCAAATGTTGCTGAACATCCACCGCGCCTTGCACAGACAACACTTGCTCCTACTTTCATAGTCTTATCAAATGGTGTGCTGTAGAACAGGCGGTCAAGACAGGCGATCAATGTTGCATTTGCGGATGCATAATAGACTGGACTTGCGATAACCAGTCCGTCTGCTTTCTCGAATTTCAAAGCCAGTTCGTTAACTACATCATCATAAACACATTTTTGCTTGGAAACACATCCTCCACAGGCAACACATCCACGGACAGGTTTATTTCCAACAACTACCGTCTCTACTTCTACTCCATTTTCCTGAAAAATCTTTTCCATTTCTTTTAGTCCTACACTAGTATTTCCGTTTGCTCTTGGACTTCCATTAATCATAAGTACTCTTAATTTTTCTGCCATTGTTTCTCCTCCTACAAACATTATTGTCTTATCTTCAAAGTTCTCAGATACTCTTTTTGTTCCGGCGTGATCCGATAGCTTTCGATTGCCTTCTGGATTGTCTTATTATGTGTCCATACGTCCATCTTCTGTTCTTCTAGAAATGGAAGAACCTGATCATACTTTTTGGCAAGTGCTGTTGCGAAATACCATGCCCTGGCCATATTTACATAATACTCTTCTGAACGGATTGCGGCAACCTTCCCCGGATATTCTAACTTAAATTCTTCTTCCAGATAATAGCGCATCAGCATATTGATTCCAAAGCGGATCGTATATATATGCTCTGATTCCAGCCATCGATCTATCTTTTTGATATAAGAATTCAGATGATTCTTCACTGTTCTGACTGCCAGAAGATCACAGGTTGCCCAGTTATCTATATGGGGCAGAAAGCGCTCCAGTTCTTCTATACAGAGTTCATAGTCTTTAATCTGCTCGATCAAAAGCCCATGCAGATTATTCTCTTCATAATATTGATGTGGCAGAATCTTAAGAAACTGCTTCGCCTCTTCTGTCTTCCCGAATTTCTTTGCATAAGTTCGAAGTACAGGAACTCTCACTCCTATCACTGATTCTTTCTCTACTGTTGGCATCAGTTTTGCGTGAAAATCCCGATATTCTAGATCCTGCATTGCAAAAAGGTCCTGCTGCACTTTTGGTATTACTTCTTTTGGAGTCATCTTTATTCACCTGCTTTCTGTTAATTTGCAGTATAACACACACTTTATGCCACTGCAAGTATATATAGAACAAATGTTCTTCTGTATTTTATTTCTTTTTTTTGCTATACTTATCTACGTATAAAGTTACTGCTCACACCCACTATGAACAGTAACTAAAAATTCTCTGACTCTTTTGCTGTTACTGCTCACACTATATATTACCAGCAACACAGATTCGTCAGAGAATATAAGGGAGATAAAAATATGCTGACAGTAATGAAATTTGGCGGAAGCTCCGTGGCCGATTTGGAGCACATCCGCAACGTAGCAAACCGCTGTATCGCAAAGCAGCGCGAAGGCAGCCAGGTTGTTGTTGTCCTGTCTGCTATGGGAAAGACTACCGATAATCTGATCGCAACAGCAAAACAGATCACAGAGCAGCCTTCCCGCAGGGAATTAGATATGCTTCTCACAACCGGTGAACAGGTTTCTGTATCCTTAATGGCAATGACTCTGATTTCCATGGGCGTCAGTGCAGTGTCACTGAATGCATGGCAGGTTCCAATGCATACAACTTCAAATTATCAAAATGCACGATTCAAGAGAATTGATTCCGAGCGTATCCGTAAAGAGCTTGATGCGAACAAGATCGTCATCGTAACCGGATTCCAGGGAATCAATAAGTATGAAGATATCACAACTCTTGGCCGCGGCGGCTCTGACACAACAGCGGTTGCTCTTGCTGCTGAACTCCATGCCGATGTCTGTGAAATTTACACAGATGTAGACGGAGTATATACCGCCGATCCACGCGTTGTTCCAAACGCTCATAAAATGACGGAGATCACTTATGATGAGATGCTTGAGATGGCCTCTCTTGGTGCGAAAGTCCTTCACAGCAGATGTGTAGAAATCGCGAAAAAATACGGTGTAGAACTTCTGGTATGTTCTAGCTTAAACCACAATTCAGGAACAATTGTAAGGGAGAAAACGAAAATGGAAAAAATGTTAATCAGTGGTGTGGCAGCCGATAAAAATGTAGCCAAAATCCGTGTTGCCGGTCTCGGGAACGAGCCTAACAGCACATTCCGTCTTTTAAATCTTTTAGATAAGAATAAACTGAACATTGACGTCATGATCCAGTCTCTTGGTAAAGACGGTACAAAATCTGTATCCTTCACTGTTACAAAATCGGACATGCTCCGTGCTTTGGATCTGTTAAATGAAAACAAAGACTATCTTGGCATTAAGAAACTGGATTCTGATGAAAATGTTGCCAAAGTTTCTGTCATTGGTGCCGGTATTCGTTCTCATTCAGGTGTTGCTGCAAAGATGTTCGGTGCACTCGCAAGTATTGATGTCAACACAGAGATGGTTACTACATCTGAGATTCGCATCACTGCTCTGATCGATGAAGCCTATGCAGATCTTGCAGTACGTAAACTGCATGAAACTTTCTTTGATTAAAAGTAAAGCAGAATCAAGCGACAGTAGGGATTAATAATTCCCTGCTGCCGCTTGATTTTTATCTTATTTCCGTTCTGAATAATTACATTTGTTTTTTATTTTTCACTGCACATTATGCTTCTTCCTCTAACGACGTTTTTCCGCGCAAACGTCTGTAATAGAATCTTCCTTTTCCAAGAAGAATCGTAAGATAACGAAGTACCGGCTCTGTTGCGATCGCAAATACAACAAAAAGCATGATACACTTTGTTGTCATTCCGGTAATCGCAAACAGCTGATTCAAATAAATACTACAGAATAATAAGCCTGCAATACATCCGCCAAGAATCCCTGCACGAAGCTTATTCATCGGTGCACTGATCTTATAGAGGATCATAAATCCTACAATTGCCAAAAGCATCGTTGCTGCTGTTGAGATATCCTGCTCTCCTACTCCAAATGTCTTTCCAAAGACAACCAGTGATCCAACCGCCAATGCATCTGTAAGTGCTGCCGGAAGTGCTTTCAGGAATACATTTGTCAGGAAATGTCCTTTAATGATATTCTTGTTCGGCTCAAGTGCAAGGAAGAACGCCGGAATGCCGATCGTAAACATACTGATCAGTGATACCTGTGATGGTTCCAGTGGATAAGTAAACATAAATACTACCGAGAAAAGACTCAGCAGGAAAGAGAATATATTCTTAACCAGGAACAGGCTCGCCGAACGCTGGATATTATTGACTACTCTTCTTCCTTCTAATACAACCTGCGGCATACAAGAGAAATCTGACTCCAGAAGTACGATTTGAGAAGCCTGTGCCGCTGCCTCGCTTCCTGATGCCATTGCAATACTGCAGTCTGCATCCTTCAAAGCAAGGACATCATTTACTCCATCTCCTGTCATAGCAACTGTTTTCCCAGCCTCTTTAAGTGCCTGAACAAACTGTCGTTTCTGGTTTGGAGTTACACGTCCAAACACTGTCTTCTCAAGAATCGCTTTCTTAATATCTTCTTCTGTCTCAAGACTTGATGCATCCACATAATTCTCAGCATTTTTAATACCTGCTGTTTTTGCAACTTTGGAAACTGTAACCGGATTATCTCCGGAAATAACTTTCACTTCAACTCCCTGCTCTGCAAAGTACTGGAATGTTTCTTTTGCCGCCTCACGGATTGGATTCGCAAGTAAGATATAGCCCAACGGTGTTACCGGCTCTGTCAGTGCTTTTCCATCAATCTCCGCTGCATAAGTACCAAATACAAGAACACGGGCACCTGTAGATGCAAGCTCTGTGATTTTTTCCTTATGTTGCTCGTAATCATCCAGAAGTACAAATTCCGGCGCTCCAAGAACATATGTCTTATCTTCAAATGTAGCACTGCTGTACTTTGTCGCAGATGAAAATCCTGTCTTGGAAATTGCTTTTGCGCCTGAAGAATGTGTAAAATATTCTTTCATTGCAGCCATTGTGATATTATCGTTTGTCATAGCTGAAACAAAATCTCCGACCATAAGACGAAGAGATTCCATCTTTTCCGTATCGTACTGCTCCGTTGGAATAAGTTCCTGTACCTTCATCGTATTTTCTGTGATCGTACCAGTCTTATCTACACAAAGTACATCAACACGCGCAAGTGTCTCAATACATTTCATATCATGAAGCAATACTTTCTGCTGTGCAAGCCGAATTGAACTGACAGCAAGTGCAACGCTTGCAAGAAGGTAAAGTCCCTCCGGAATCATTCCGATCACAGCCGCTACCATTGACGTAATACTTGAATGGAATGATGCATTCTGGAATACCAGAGACTGTGCAACGAGTATGATTCCAATCGGAATGATTGCCACACCGACGCATTTAACCAATTTATCCAGCGAGCGGATCATCTCTGACCGCTCACCATTCTGCATTTCTTTTGCTTCCAGTGTAAGCTTTGAAATATAAGAATCTTCACCGACTTTATCAAGTCTTGCATGACATTGACCGGAAATAATAAAACTTCCTGACATCAGCTGATCTCCGGCATGTTTTGTAATCTCATCAGACTCGCCTGTCAGCAGAGATTCATTTACCTGTACTTCACCTGCACAAACCTGTGCATCCGCACATACCTGCGCGCCGGCTTTAAATATGACAATATCATCAACTACCAACTCTTCTGCATCAATCAACGATCTTTTACCATCTCGCACTACAGTCGCTTTCGGTGCATTTAGCATGGTCAGATTATCCAGCACTTTTTTGGCACGCACTTCCTGTATAATACCGATCAACGTATTTGCAATAATAACCGGAAGAAAGGTCAGATCCCGGAAGGATCCAACCAGACATAACAAAATAGCCAGAACAAGAAAGATTAAGTTAAAGTAAGTAAATACATTCTCATGTACAATCTCTTTCGTTGTCTTCGATGGAGGATCAACTGCCCTGTTTACCCAGCCATGAAGTCTGTGCTCCTGCACCTGCTGTGCTGTCAATCCGACTTTATAATCCGGATTGTAACGGGTTGTCGGTATCCGCTTCTCTATTTCTTCTTCAATCTCTGTTTTCTTGTTTCTGCTTCTTGCCATCTGTTACTTCCCTTCTGCTTCTTCCAACGTCTCCGTTCTCGTCAAAATCTGCATAAATTCTTCTCCTGTAATTGTTTCTTTCTCATACAGGTATTTTGCAAGCTCATGAAGTTTCTTCTGGTTTTTCTCCAAAAGATCCATCGCTGTATCATATCCGTGTTTTACGGTATCTACAACCATCTGATCAATATCTGCTGCTGTCTGCGGTGAACAACTTAAACTGCTGTCTCCTCCCAGATATGGATTGTTCTGCGTCTCAAGAGCAACCATACCAAACCGGTCACTCATTCCATAACGCGTGATCATTGCTCTTGCAAGCTTTGTTGCCTGCTCGATATCATTCGATGCGCCTGTTGTGATAGAATTAAAAATCAGTTTTTCTGCACATCTTCCTCCGGTCAGTGTCGCGATCTTGTTGATCAGCTCTTCCTGTGTCATCAGATTCCGTTCTTCTGATTCAACCTGCATTGTATATCCCAAGGCACCTGATGTACGCGGAATGATCGTGATCTTTGTAACCGGTGCTGAATTCGTCTGTAATGCTGCTACCAACGCATGACCGATTTCATGATAAGAAACAATTAATTTTTCCTTGGAAGAAAGTACCTGATTCTTCTTCTGATATCCGGCGATAACAGTTTCAATACTTTCTTCAAGATCTGCCTGCGTTACATATTTACGATTCTCTCTGACTGCGCGCAGTGCCGCTTCATTTACCATATTTGCAAGCTCTGCTCCTGATGCTCCTGATGCAGCTCTTGCGATTGCATTAAAGTCAATATCATCTCCAAGTCTTACTTTCTTCGCGTGAACTTTCAGAATCTCTTCACGCCCTTTAAGATCCGGAAGTTCCACCGGAATACGGCGGTCAAATCTTCCCGGACGGAGAAGTGCCGGATCAAGACTGTCCGGTCGGTTCGTTGCAGCAAGGATCACAACACCCTTAGATGCATCGAATCCATCCATCTCTGTCAGTAACTGGTTCAATGTCTGCTCACGCTCATCATTTCCGCCATATCCTGCATTATCTCTCTTTTTACCAATTGTATCAATCTCATCAATAAATACAATACAAGGTGCTTTTTCATTCGCCTGTTTGAAAAGATCACGTACTTTAGAAGCTCCCATACCAACAAACATCTCTACAAATTCCGAACCGGAAATTGAGAAAAATGGTACATTCGCCTCTCCTGCAACTGCTTTTGCAAGCAAAGTTTTACCGGTTCCCGGAGGTCCTACAAGAAGTGCTCCTTTCGGACATACTGCACCGATCTCCGTATATTTCTGCGGGTTATGAAGGAAATCCACAATCTCTGTCAGCAGTTCCTTCGCTTCATCTTCTCCGGCTACATCCTGGAAAGTGATTCCTGTTGTAGATTCCACATAAACCTTCGCATTGCTCTTTCCGAACTGCATGAATGGATTTCCTGCTGCACCTCCACCCATCTTGGCCATCATCTTCTTTGCAAGCCACTGTCCTAATGCCCAGAAGATCAAAAGTGGTAAAATCCATACAAGAAAAAAGCTAAGAAGCGGATTCATCTCCTGCTGTGCGACTCTTCCGAATTCACATCCCGCATCTTCCAGACGATTTACCAGATTTGGATCATCAAACGTTGTTGTCTCATAATATTTCGGTTCCTCGCTATTATCTGTAAAATAAATAGTGTCTCCATTCAACTCTACTTTTGATACTTCTTTTCCCTCGACCATAGTAAGAAAAGTTCCATAATCGACTTCTTTCACCTTATTCTTTCCTAGAATATTCGGAAAAAGAAATGTGTTAAGAAGCACGAGAATAATCAAAGCAATCAAATAGTAAAAGATTAATGGCTTCTTTGGTTTCTCGACTTTCTTCATACTGTTGTTCCTCCTATCTTTCTAATTTTGCACGAATTGCCTTTATCGTCTGTATAATCGGAAGATTCAATGCTGCAAGACCATACACAGTAAGTAACTGCGATAATGTCAGTGTCTGCACTTTAAAGATGTTATGCAGTCCAGGAACAGTCACAACAAGCGTGATCAGAATCATTCCAATTACAAAAGCGCCGATCAGGTAAATGTTATTAAATACTCTTTTTGTAAATACAACCGGACGATTTGATTTACAGTTAAACCCATGGAACAATCTTGAGCAGCAAAGCGTTGCAAATGCCATTGTACTTGCAAGTAGTGCATTGCCATCTTTGTATCCAATTGTAAATGCGATCATGACCGTCGTACAGATTGATAACCCTTCCAGTCCGATATTGATCAAAAAGTCTTTCGTCAAAATGGATTCATTTATCGGTCGTGGTTTTTCTTTCATCACATTTTTTGAATGTGGTTCCAATCCAAGAGCAATTGCTGGAAGACTGTCTGTCAGCAGATTAATGAACAACAGATGAACCGGTGCAAACGGTACCGGAAGTGCCATCAGTGAAGCATAAAGCACTGCCAGGATTGCTCCAAAATTTCCCGAAAGCAGAAACTGAATGGATGCTTTAATATTGCGATATACATTTCTTCCATTCTCTACTGCTTTAATAATCGTCGCAAAATTGTCATCTGTCAAAACCATTGCTGCAGCATCTTTTGACACTTCGCTTCCGGTAATTCCCATCGCCACTCCTATGTCTGCCTGTTTCAGTGCCGGAGCATCATTCACACCATCCCCGGTCATGGATACAATGTTTCCTTTCTCCTGCCATGCACGCACGATACGGATCTTGTGCTCAGGAGAAACTCTTGCATAAACAGAAATCCCTTCAACAAAGTCTTTCAGTTCTTCATCAGACATTTTGTCAATCTCTGCACCCTCACAGGCTTCGGATTCATTTTCAAGAATTCCAATTCTCTTTGCAATGGCAGCAGCTGTCACCTTATGATCTCCTGTAATCATGATCGGACGGATTCCTGCGCATTTGCACTCTTCTACAGCAGCTTTTGACTCTTCTCTCGGCGGATCCATCATTGCGATCAGTCCCAGGAATATCAGATGCTCTTCATCCTCCAGCGTAAGTTCCGTCTCATCTGATACTTCTTTATAAGCAAATGCAAGAACTCGTAATCCCTCTCTTGAGTATTTCTGATTCTGCTCTTCGATTACTCTTCTTGTCTCTTCTGTGATCTCATAAGTCTCCCCTTTCATCTCAACCCAGTCTGTCCGGTTCAAAAGAACATCAACTGCTCCTTTGACAATCATCGTTGGCACTCCGTTTAATGAATGCTTTGTTGCCATCATCTTACGGTCGCTATCGAATGGATTCTCACTTTCTCTTGGATACTTTACTCTGACTTCTTCCGGGTCAAGACCAAGACTGCTTCCTAAATTAATCAGTGCTGTCTCTGTCGGGTCTCCGATCTCTACACCGTCAATATTCGTAGAGTCATTACAAAGAATACTGCTGATAAGGAGTCTGCTCTGAGACGGATTCTGGAGATCGATCTTGTCTGTGGAAACGCTCTGGCCATCTACATAATAATGTTCTACTGTCATCTTATTCTGTGTCAGGGTTCCGGTTTTATCTGAACAGATAATGGATACACTTCCCAAGCCTTCCACTGCCTGCAGCTTTCGAACAATTGCATGCTCTTTCGCCATTTTCTGCGTTCCAAAAGAAAGAACAATTGTAACGATTGAACTCAATGCTTCCGGAATTGCTGCAACGGCAAGCGCAACTGCAAAAAGAAATGCATTTCCAATATTCTCACCGCGAAAAACACTGATTCCAAACAAAATCGCACAGAATACAAGAATTAAAATTGATAATTTCTGCCCAAACTGATCCAGATTCACCTGCAATGGAGTCTTCTTCTCAGAGGTAGTCTTCAGAAGACTTGCAATTTTACCAACTTCTGTATTCATACCAATCTCTGTAACTACAAAAGATCCTCTTCCATACGTAAGAAAGCTTCCGGAATATACCATATTAATACGGTCTCCAAGAGGAACTTCGTCCTGTTCAATCACATCTGTCGTCTTCTCGACACCAAGACTCTCTCCCGTCAATGCACTTTCATCAACCTTCATGCTCGCACATTCCAGAATACGTCCATCTGCAGGAATATAGTCTCCCGCCTCTAACATAATAATGTCTCCAACAGTAACTTCTGCAGACGGAATCGGGACAACCACTCCATCACGAAGAACTTTTGCTTCCGGACCGGATAATTTCTTCAGACTTGCCAGAGATGCCTCTGCCTTTACTGTCTGCACAGTTCCCAGAATTGCATTCATTGTGATCACGATAACAATAACAGCTGCGCTCTCAATATCTCCCATAAATCCCGATGCGATTGCTGCTATAATAAGGATGATCACCAGAAAATCTTTATATTGCTCCAGAAAAATCTGAACTGTTGTCTTCTTTTTTCCTTCCGTCAGTTCATTCGGTCCGTATTTCTTTTGATTTTCACTGACCTGTTCTTTTGTTAATGGTTCTTCCGAGCCATTCACTTCTCTTAAAACTTCTTCTCCCGATAATTGATAATATGCTTTCACTGCCCTTCCTCCTAACTGGTTATTGGTTATTGTTCACTCTTCCTTTGTGACCCATAATCCTGATTCATCTGCAGTGCGAATAAAAAAAGAGACAATTATTGCACCGCTTTTTACATGCAATAAAAGTCTCACTATTTCATCACGATCCGGATGGACTTCTTCCATCGTATTGACGGCTCGCAAACGCTACTTAAAGCGCCAGTTACTCCCTTTTATTAAAATAAACTATACTCATTTTTCCTGATAATGTCAATAAACTTTATTTTCTTTTTAGGAAATTATCCATTTTTTCTCTTGCAGCTCTCGTTTCATCCGCCATCAGTTTATTTCCTATTTTCCGATAATGGTGTACTGAATATATGGAGGTATGTCCCAGTAACTTGGCTATCATCCAGTCATCCACGTGCATTTCTGTCAATTTCTTTCCATAGCAGTGTCTAAAGATATGAGTTCCAAACTTCAGAAATTCACCATTATCATCCCGGATACCTTCTTGGCGTATCATTTTCATAATCTGATTTTGAATCATGCTATATTGATAGGGTTTAGTCGGATCATCTTTTTTTACAAAAATATAAGTTGTTTCTCCATACCGTTCCTTTGTATAATCAATTGCTTTCATAATCAGTTGTGCCACTTCTTCACTGATGGATTTTTCATAAGTGACTGACTTTACCTGGTCAATCCTTATAAAATATCGGTTGTTCCGCATGCTTAAGCAATCCGTTTTTAATGTCAGCGTGTCTGAAATTCTCGTTCCCAGCAACTGGTGGATAATCAATGCCCTGCATACCTGCTCATCCATTTTGAAAATGTGTTCGTTTAATCTTTTGATTTCCGCATCTGAATAAAATTTAAATACATGTCTTGGTGTGCTTGGGAAGTCATTACTCAGAAATAATTCGCTCATGCACTGCCGTTCATATAAATTCCCAACATCTTCTATCACCCTTCGCAGTGCATACAAGTCAGATCTGTAATTTTTCCGTTCATGCACTTCCGTTTTCAGATATATTAGATATTCTTCTATATGCATCCGTTCCAAATCTTGTAGCGATTGAATATCCCGATATTTCTGTTTAAGAAATTTTGAAAACCGCTTTACAGCTGTCATTTCACTGTGGATTGTTCCTAATGGGGAGTATTTCAAATGCATAAAAATCACTTTTTTTACTTCTTCCCGGATATCAGGTTGTACAATTCCAGTAAAATTAAGCGTTTCCGTATTCTTGATCGGATTTCCATGAATAGGAAAATCAAAATTTTTAAGCGTCCATATATCTTTTTCCTGCTCGTCTCGGTCATCCTCTTCTTCCAAAAATTTCAAGATTTTCTTCATATGCTTTACAATGCTAGGCGTTTCAATTCCTACCTTGTCATATGCTGGCCGATATTTTTTACTTGATAAGGCATACCCTTTTTCCAACATCCATCCTTTTAACATGCGGATGATTTTTTCCTCTTTCCCATATAAATTCTTCCAACCTTCCAGCGATCTCTTCAGATGGCAACCCTTCCAGATTAAAATACCGTTCTGGTTTGATACGCATTTTCTGAAGCTGCTCTTCGGATGCTGATTTGTAACAATCCATCTCATATATGTAAATTCTTTTTTTCATTTTCTATCACCACGTTTCTTAACTTTAATGGTAGAAGCTAAATCATTTTCCGATTTCTTAAAGTAAGTATCACTTGCTTTTTCAATTCTTCTTGGCATGAAGTCCACATACTGTTTTGTCATCTCTTCGGAAAAGTGTCCTAAATAATCCCGGATTGTCTGTATAGAAACATCCTCATCATAAAATTGGGTTGCCAACGTATGTCTATAATCATGGGTTTTGAAGATATAACTGCCATCTACAATTTCATTCTTATCGCAGTATTGCTGAAACTCTTGTCGGAATGTTGTCCCCCTGTACGCTCCACCATCCTTCCCTTTAAAGATATAATCTTTCGGACGAATATGTTCCATCTCTATATATCTACGCATGATTCTATACAACACAATCCGGATATTTGCTTTTGCACTACAGGTAGACAATATGATTTCATTTCCCTTATTGTCTCCAGCGTTCCCTTTTTCTATCTGATAAATTTCACTATCTGCCGGCACCTGTTCACAAACTGTAATCTGATATTTCAGAGTCCTTCCACGCGACAAGTAAACCTCCATATCCATGTGTTCCTAAAAAAATCAATGTCCTGATAATTTTTCAGTACACGAAACATACTTCCATCTTTCATATTACGTCCATAAATTATATTCTTACGATCCGAGCAATCCCGTTCGTTCCGGTAATCTAAAAACTACATCTTTCCCTCTCACTACTGGATATTTCAGCACCCCAGGGATCCTAAGCAATACTACGATGTCCGGATTGATCGCCTGCAAAGCCGCAAAATCCACTGTTACAGTTGTTTGTATGTAGATTTTATATCTTCTGGCTCTTTTGCATTCTTTTTTTTACCTACGAATCTCCAACCAAAAAGGCAGCAGCATATCAAAACTAATATACTGCCGCCCACACGTTCCTATTTACTTAAATCTCAGTAATCCTATAACTTTACATTTATATGCTGTTTCAAATGAACACATCTTTTTGCAACGTCTGCACTATTTTTCAAACACACGTCTCTTTTTATTACTCAATAAACTTTATACTCTTGGTGTCACTTTCATTTCATTCGTATTTTCTTTTGGCCACACAATTTCTTGTTCCTTTGGAAGAAACTGCTTCATTATCTTTTCTATTTTAGACTCTTCTACATAAAAACAAATAGTTTTATTCTTTTCAGCAGAAACTTCCTTCAATTCCGGAAAAATCTTAAAAATTTCTGCATCAGAAGAAATATCCGCCACGTGTATTTGCATTGCGTAAATATTAAAATCCTGATAATATAGAACCTCCATGGAAGGGAGATTATTTACTATCAGAAATTCTTCTGTAATGGATTCTGTTTCTTCATTTTTACCGTACAAATGATACTTTTCAAAATCCATTTCTGAAACTTCACCTATAATTTTTTTAGTATCCACATCAATCATAATTCCGATTTTGGGCAAAGGCTCTCCAGAACTTTTCCGATACCCTATTTTTTCTAAAATAACGCAGACACAGTTTTTTTGCTGATATAAACATGGTACTAGCTGTTCTTCTGCAATCTGATAATCCTGAAGATACTCTTTCAAAATTCTTTTACAGTCCATTTTCTTTTGAACAGTTCCCCTATATCATAAAACATAAGTTTACAGGTTTCTAATTCTGTATATCGTTCAATGTAGGTTTTGAATTCATTTTGAGTCTCGATTTCAATATCTACAACATACTTTCCTGGAAATATAAAGGGAACCATATCTCTATCTACATCCTTAGGCATAAAATAGGACCATTCGCTATTTTCATTGTAACTATTCCATTCTTGTCCAGTCTTCTTTGTAGAGCAACTCGACAGCAGAAAAGCAAACACAAGAGTCAATGCTGTAAATTTTATTCTATTTTTTAACATTTTTTCTTATCTTTTCTCTGCAACTCAATCTGATGTTTCATCAGTTCTAAAGTCTGTTCCACTAATTTTTCAGAAGGTTTATTCTTATCCATTCTTTCTTTATATTTTTCTACCCAGTTCTCTGTATTCTCCATCACTATCACCTTCCCATCTAATTAACATCATAGTACACATATCCGTTTTCATCTTTTGCATTTTTCAAAACTCTTGCCATTTCAAATAAAAGTCCAAACGTATATGTGAATGATTCTGAATTATTTTTTAAATTTTTAATATTTACTTTTTTATTTGTTTCTATGTTCACATATTTTTTTCCATCAAATCTATATTTTTCAAGAACTTCTGAAATATCAATAACTGTATTTACAATTATTTCTCCTTCGTTATAGACAATGGCCGCATTCACAGAATGATTTCCATTATCAACGACTACCAGCCCTAATGGTTCTATTAAGAATGCATGAATATTATATGCAAATGATATCCCATTAAAAGGATTCTTATTTATCTCTCCCAATCCCATCAATCCATCAATCATACGAGAATGGTTCCAAACACATGATATAATGGGAGTATTTTGAACCTTTAAATGTATGTTACATTTTTGCCAAAAATCAAACGACAAGTCTAGTAAAAAACTATTCAAAATAGCCCGCATATAGCCTATTCCCTGGTAATTCCGATCATTATACATACATTTCGTAAACAATTCACTCTGTATAGAATTTGCCATAAATTTAATTACTGAACGCACAGATTCCTTTTTGCCTTCATCTACCAATTTTTTAAAATCTTCGATGAATATCTGTGTATTCTCCTCAATTGTAACCCCTTGTTGTTTTTTCTTCTGTTTTTTAAAAAGCATATTATCTCCTGTGACATTGTTCATTACTTTTTTAATATTATATCGGAAAATTTTACTGTTTACACATATCATTTATAAGTTGTATTTTTTCGGTAGGAATATTGTATATCCTAGAAAATTCATTAATGGTCCAATTATTATAGACTAGAAAACTTCTAGTTACATATACATCTGAATTTGATTCCTTAATTAAGTGATAAATACTCAATTTATCATGACAATTAAAACTATAAGAAGGCGTGTTCTTCAAATTTCCATTTATTATTTTCGTATCATATTGTTCTTTTATATTCTTCATTTCGTTCGTATAAACTGTTATATTGCTTATATATTCTTTTCTTCCTTTTTTCTTTGTACAAAAATATGGTTCAGTTAAACCAATATCATAAATCCCTCTTGGTGTTGTAGAAAGTGTAAAAATCAGCGTATTAATATCTTTATATAGTATGGTTTTTTTTCTAATACCATAAATCAACTTTTGTTCTAATAGTCTATATCTCCGCTGACTAAGAAAGAAATAAAAAACAACAAGACATATAATTAGAGTACCTATAAAAAATATTATTTTTTTAGGATATATTTTAAAATCAAATGAAAAAATAAGTTCACTTAAACAAAAAGAAAATAATGTACATATAATTATTCCTGATATAAAATCAAACAAATTGAAAAATTTGCTACCTCCCATGATATAATCATAACTTTTATTCATTATAGCATCCTCCCATCGTTATATCTAAAAGGAAATTGTCTACTATTCCAAAAAAATTATTTAACTGATTGCCAAAACTTTTCGTATAGTTTACCATTAACTCTTCAAGAATATTTTCATTTAATGTGCCAGCTTGTATCAACCCTCCAGGAAGGCTACACAACATTCCTAGTAATGCTGATTTTATACTATCTTCTCCAATCTGGCCCAAATTTTTATGATTATATCCATCTATCCTATCTAAACCCTCTGTAACAAAAGTACCCAATCCATTAGCTATACCACCAACAATAGTTCCAACAGGCCTAATACCCAAGCCACCCTGAATGCCACCACTTATAGCCCCTCCTATAAATCCATTTGCAAAATTTCCACCATTTTTAATATTAATAAAGCCATTTACTGTTCCTCCTATTGCTGCTCCAGAAGCAACTCCCATTAAAACTGTTCCGGCCACACCAGCTGTGTAAATTGATGCTACTGCAATTCCAGCAATTACTAAACTTGTTCCAACGACCTTAGCAATATCCTCTTTGTGATCTACTATCCATTGTCCAGCTTTCTTTCCAAATTTTTTTACATTATTGAGACTCTTAGTAATACCCTTTCCGATATCACTTAAACTAGGCCATTCACCATCTAAATCTACCAAGACCATCGGTGAATTAAAGCAGTAACTATAACGGTTCATACTGAACGGCAGATTCATAAAACCAGCAATCACATCCTGCCCTGCAAACCTGCCGTTCTCTGCCAGATATTCCCTTTCCTGGGCATAATACGTTCCCGCTGTCTCATCTCTTTGATAGCCCGTATATCCAAACGGCTGTATCTTCCCCTGGTTCTGATATAAATCTTCCCCAAAGACTCCATATCCATAGCTTTCCCTGAGGTTTCTGGCACTGTCCTCAATCCGAAGCGGGCTTCCCAGTTCGTCCTGAAGGTAATAGTTCCTTTCCCCATTCTCTTCATACGCTGCCACATTCCCGTCCCAGAAGTATCTCTGGCTCCGGTTTTCCTCTGTCCGCTCCAGAAGGTTATAATACTGCCTGGTCAGGTCCAGGGTATAGGTGATCTGCCGGCTGTTTCCGATTTCCATGCCGATCCTGCTTTGTGGGTCCAATTTCTCCAGCTTCTCTTTTGGAAGGACACCTTCCTGCTTTCCTATCCGGTGTCCCAGTCCGTTGTACTGGTATCTTGCCTGTTTTCCTGCCGCATCCACTGCTTCTTCCAGACGGTTGATGGCACCATAGACATACTGTTTTTTCCATGCCCCATTTTCTTGGATGCCGGTTAGGTTTCCTCTCTTATCGTAGCCGTACTCTTTCCAGACTTCTCTATGCTTTTCGCTCACCATCTGGTTGAGGATATTGTACTGGTACGAAGTCCTTTCGCCATTTTCTTCTTTCCATGTACGGTTTCCAAAGGCATCATATCCATACGCTGTCTGTATCTGTCCGTCCTTTTGGATTTCTGACAGTCTGCCCAATGCATCATACCCATAGCTGATGATCCGGCCTCCCTCTTTTAGTTCGAAAAGTCGTATCTGCTCATCATAGCCATAGTGCACGGTTTTTCCATCTGTATACAATTACATTCCTTCAGGATATATGATATTTTTCCCTTCTTTTTCCATTCGTTTCATAAAGTTAGAAAAATGCTCACACATTCCATCTACAAAAAAGGCTTTTTTCTTTCCCCCTTCCACATATATTTTCATTCCTCCTCTAGTCACTTTCCCATAACTAATATCAGAAAATTTCCAATGACGTTTAAAAATAAATGCTTTCACCACAGTAATATCATCACCATCTACAATGATATCCCATACCCCTTTTATAGGAGCTACCATGAGTAAAAAACCCGGAATTATTACAACTAATATAAAAATCACCATAATTGGTAATGGGATGTCCTGATTTTCTACTTGAGCAAAAACCAAGGCACCAATGACTATTATCATTACTATAGTTCCCAATCCTGCAAAATCTAGTGGAGCTCGTACGACAAATTTTTTCAATGCTCCTGTTTTTTTCCTACTTTTTTTGCTAATAAGTCCATTATTCCCGTTACAATAAATGCTACAATAAGAATTCTTAAAAAAAGCATACTCTTTCCTCCTACTATTCTAGGCATAATACAGCTTCTAGTTCCTCGTTTGTAATAGTTTTTAGCATTTTATCTAAAATTTGGTTGGTATAATTTTTTATTTCATTTGTTTCCGTTACCCATTCCTCCCCTTGATTATAAATATCATTTAATATACGTTTAAGTTCCTCTTTTATATTTATTCCTGGCATATAACTTGATTGTAAATCTGTAACTTTATCAATTACTTCCATTCCAGATACTCCTATAAATCCATTCATATATGTACTAAATCTTGGTTTAACAATCTTGTTATTTTTCCAAGCATTTCTAGCACGTGTAATTTGACTTCTATAGTACCTATCAGATTTAAAAATTTTATTTCCCCACTTAGTACCTTTTATTTTCCCAAAATTTCCCTCTATTTCTTTGATACCGTCTGTCGTTTTTTCATTTAACCATTTTTTTGCCAATTGACGCTGTAATAAGTACCTGACACCTCATCTCTTTGGTAGCCCGTATAACCAAACGGCTGTATCTTCCCCTGGTTCTGGTACAAAAATGGTATTATTTTCTATTCTTTTTTAATTGATTGACATAATATGATTTTACTGGTATTTTTCGCCTTTCTATATCATCCATAAATTCGCTTTTATCAACGCCTCCATCAATAGTAAATAACTTTTCTCCATTTACATAAACCCGAATAGAACTTTTCTTTCTCTCACAATATGTAATATCTCCAAACTGAAAATTTTTCTTATTTCCAAAAGTTGAACGCCATATAATTTCATCTCCATTGACTTCTAATTTCCATACCATCATATTTACTGTACCAACTATGCCAACTAAAAAAAAGAAGCCAAATACACATACAACAAATGTATCTTCTTGTTGTGCTATTCCCATAGCCATACAACAAGCAAAGAATATTGTACCTACAACAAACATTATTGCGAGTATTTTTTCGGTCTTTACAACATAATGTGTTTTTATAATCCCTTTTTTTTGTTCTTCTTCTCGTTCTTTCGCCTTCTTTTCTTGAAGTTTTATGATATATCCCAATACAACAAAAACAACAAGATATGGACCTACTTGTATAAACATTCTCAAAAACATGCGTATAAATTCATTCATCTCCATTATACCTCCTACGCTTCACATCGTTCAACATTATTTATTCCTTGTATAGTTCCCAATTCTAACATCAATACTTTTCCCATCATTTTCTTTCCAAAACTTTCATTTATGTCTTTGGCAGACTCCACCAATTTTTGCTTTAACCATTTTTTTCCTAGTTCATCTTGTAATATCTCAAGTTCCTTTACTTTTCTTGTTGCACGTTGATAACTTTGGCCTTTCATTCGCTTCTTTCCATATCCTGCCAAATGTAATTTTGCCTTATGCACATCATCATTAGTTTTTCTCAATTGTTCTTGGACAGTAGGTCCTTTCCCTTTAATTTTATATTTTCCAGCACCATAAGTTAAAGCATCAATACCTCCATCTATTACCACTGATCCCCAATTAACCTCACTCAATTTTTTATCGTCTGCATAAATTTGAGTTGCAACACTTGTCGCCGCTCCTGTAGCTCCTGTGGCAAGTACACCACCAACTATTCCTATTCCACTTCCTGCAATCCCACCTTTTATAGCCCCACCTATGGCATTTACAGCAACCTCTTTTAGATTTAACTTTCTATCCAAAATTATTTGTGTTGCAAGTGAAAATATTCCTGCTGTAGCAGCTCCAATAAAAGCTCCTGCAATAATTGTTGGAAATTCCCCATTGTAATCTGCATATATTAAAGAATTATTCCAACAATAACTATATCTATTAAGTGTTTCTGGATACTCAACAAAACCAACAATCAAATCCTGCTCTGCAAACCTTCCGTTCTCTGCGAGATATTCTCTCGCCTGGGCATAGTAGGTTCCTGCTATCTCATCTCTTTGGTATCCCGTATAGCCAAACGGCTGCATCTCCCCCTGGTTCTGGTACAGGTCTTCCCCAAAGGCTCCATATCCATAGCTCTCTTTGATTGTTCCGGCACTGTCCTCAATCCGAAGCGGACTTCCCAGCTCATCCTGAAGGTAATAGTTCCTTTCCCCATTCTCCTCATACGCTGCCACGTTCCCATCCCAAAAGTATCTCTGGCTTTGGCTTTCTTCTGTCCGCTCCAGAAGGTTATAGTACTGTCTGGTCAGATCCAGGGTATAAGTAATCTGACGGCTGTTTCCAATCTCCATGCCGACTCTTCTCTGCGGGTCCAGCTTCTCCAGTTTTTCTTTTGGAAGGACACCCTCCTGCTTTCCTACCCGGTGTCCCAGCCCGTTATACTGGTATCTTGCCTGTTTGCCTGCCGCATCCACCGCTTCTTCCAGACGGTTCATTGCTCCATAGACATACCGCTTCTTCCATGCCCCATTTTCAAGAATGGCGGTTAAGTTTCCTCTCTTATCATAACCGTACTCTTTGCGGATTTCCCCCTGTCTTTCGCTTACCATCTGGTTCAAGGCATTATACTGATAAGAGGTTTGTTCCCCGCTTTCTTCTTTCCATGTACGGTTTCCAAAGGCATCATAACCATAACGGTACTGTATCTCTCCGTCCTTTTGGATCTCTGACAGCCTGCCCAGTGCATCATACCCATAACGGTAGTGTCCGCTCTCACGCTCCAGCCCTCTTCTTTCCTTGGTGATTCCGGTCTTATTTCCCAAAAGATCATACAGATAGGTGTAGCGGTCAAGAATACCCTCCTGGTCTTGATGCAACAGTTCTGTCAGCTGGTCTTTTCTGTCATAATGGTAGGTCGTCCTCATTCCATTCGGGAAGTTCTTTTCCTTTAATCTTCCAAATGAATCATATCCATAGGTGATGATGCTGTCTCCCTCTTTCAGTTCTGAGAGTCTGACCTGTTCATCATAACCGTAATAGACCGTCCTACCATCCGGGTATGTCATGCTTCGTCTCTCTCTTGCAGTTGAAACTGTTTGTAATTTAGGAAATATATCCATCAGGCATTGATAGATTTCCGGAGCTTTTATGTTTTCTCTAATATCTAATTTTCAACTGATCTATTATCTGTTGATAGGTAAAATCACTCCAATTTATCTTTTTTACTTTATCCTTCCATTCAGCTTCTAAATAAAACCAAAAATAATATGTTTTATTTTCTAATTTAACAGGAACTACTTCAGGTCTTATTCCATCAATTGTTAAACCTTCTACTTCTTGTCCAGCCCATGTTCCAAAATATATCGGGAATCCATCTTTCTCATCTTCCAATATATCAACTACTGTTTCCTTAATAATGAAAGCAACAACTGAATCATCAAAATCATATGTATAGTGGCTATTTTCAAATCCAACTTCTAAATTATAGCTTTCAATCCAATATGGTTGTGATATTTGATTATCTTTGATTTTAAAAATCATGTAGGCAAATGCATCTGCTTTTACAGATGAATCATCCAAACCTTCCTCAGTTAACAAATAAAAATATATCAACCGATCTTCATATTTTTTTTGTATAATTTCCGTTGTCTGGGATCGATATGCCACATAATTTTCATTTTTTTAATAATACTAACATCCTGCTTAGCCTCGTCTAAAGTATCGTACCATTCTAAATCTTCTTCCATATTTATTGTAGAAGAGATTTGATTTCCTGATGAAACACTTATTTGATTTGGCACATCACTGATGTCAGATTTCTGATGAAACAGCCATATGATAATGCAGATAGTTAACACAATTATTAAAACAGATAATCCTATAAATACTATTTTTACTATTTTTTTCATTTTCAAATTTTATCCTCCACAAGTCGTCATCTGAGGTATACTATTAATAATCCATTGATAAAGGGACGGAGCTACCGTTGCAATATATGCGGCTAACGGTGCCAGTATAAAATCATCTAATACACCAATAATTGTTCCATCATCCAAAATTAAAATTACCATTCCTGTTACAGCAGCAGCAACCAACGCTACTTCTCCAATTTTATTCCATTTCATGAAATTCTTTTCATTTGCCAACGACCATGATATCTTACTTTTAGAATCAAAAACCTTACTATTTGGTAGAGGAATTGGTAAATTACCTGTATCTCCACCTGCAGCAACTAAAATATTCATTCCATTTTTATCGAATCCATATCCATATTCACTATATAGATTACTTTTTTTGTCTTTAATTATTATGGATTCTTTATATTTCCATGATGAAATATTCCATGATTCTCCCGATATACTTTGATTAAACAAATAGCCTGTTCCCGGAATCTCTACTCTCGCATTTATAGACCATCCTGCAAAATTTCTGATTTCTTTTCCATTTGTATTATTAACAACATATTTATTAACCCAAATATTTCCTCCTGTATGTTCTTTAACTTCATATGTATTTCCATATAAATCCTGCTTATACAATATCGTCGTTTCTCCATAAATATTAGAATTCCAAAACTTTTTTATAGCATTAGCTGTTTTTTCTATCCACTTCGGCCATGCCCCGTTCAGATCCACCAGCACCATCGGCATATTAAAGCAATAGGTATATCGGTTCATGCTAAACGGTTTCTCTATGACTCCGGCAATTACATCCTGCCCTACAAATCTGCCTGCTCTTGCATTGTATTCCCTTGCCTGCGCATAGTAAGTTCCGGCAACACTGTCTCTTTGGTATCCCGTATACCCAAATGGCTGGATTCCTCCCTGTATGTCATAAAGCTCTTCTCCAAATGCACCATAGCCATAAGTCTCCTGCAGGATTCCATCTTCTCCTTCTATCCGGATTGGGCTTCCAAGGTCATCCTGAAGGTAATAGTTCCTCCTGCCATTCTCTTCGTACAGTGCCACGTTCCCATCCCAGAAGTAAGTCTGGACATTGGTATCCTCTGTCTTTTCCAGCAGGTTATGGTATTCCTTCGTCAGGTCGATCAGATAGCTGATTCGTTTCATTGGTTCTTGATTTTCAGCTTCCTGCTTTCCTACCCGGTGTCCCAGCCCGTTATAGAGATAGTTGGCTTTTGCTCCACTTCCATTCACAGCCTGTTCCAGACGGTTGATGGCTCCATAGACATACTGGTTCTTTACCTGTCCATCTTTTAAGATCTGGCTTAAGTTTCCACGTCTGTCATAACGGTAGATTTCTCTGCTGACGCTTCCACCTGCATTCTGGTCTGTCAGACTTACCAGCTGGTTCAGGCTGTTATAACGGTATCTTATCTGTGTTCCCTGTTCCTCTTTTCCGGTACGGTTTCCAAAGGCATCGTAGGTGTAACGGGTCTGCCGGATACCGTCTTTGTGGATACTGGACAGACGCTCTAGCGCATCGTAACCATAGGTGTAAGCTCCGCTTTCTTCTTCCAGATTCCGTCTTTCTTTTGTGATACCAGTTTTATTTCCAAGCAGGTCATACTCATAGGTATAACGATCCAGTATACCTTCCTTGTCAGTATGCAACAGTTCTCTTAACTGGCTCTTTTCATCATACGCATAGGTCGTCCTCGTTCCATTCGGGAAGTTCTTTTCCTTTAATCTTCCAAATGAATCATATCCATAGGTGATGATGCTGTCTCCCTCTTTCAGTTCTGAGAGTCTGACCTGTTCATCATAACCGTAATAGACCGTCCTACCATCCGGGTATGTCATGCTTCGTCTCTCTCCTGCTTTTCCGTAGGTGTAAGCGACTTCTTTTTTGTCCGGATAGGTGACCTTTACTGCCCTTCCCAGTGCATCATTCTGAATCTTTGTAAGTCCAATCCAGTCCTGTACTTCCATCAGCTGTCTGAGCGGGTTATAGGACATCTTGACTTCTCTTCCATCTGCATACTGGATCCCGGAGACATCCCCCTGCTTTGTATATACATACTTTGTCAGATATCCTTCCTTATCCAGCTTGCTTAATAACTGTCCTTTTGGATCGTAAGTATAGGCTTCCTTCTGTCCCAGAGCATCGGTAATACCTGTCACTCTTCCCCTTAAATCTCTGGTATACCGGGTCACCTGACAGAGCCGGTTTCTGCCATTTTGTTTTTCAGCTTCTAAAAGTTCTGGATCCAAACACCATGTTGAGAGGTTTTCCTGTCCTGTTTCTTCCTGCTGTGTTAACAGGCTTCCGTCTGCACCATACTGGCGGATCTCGATCAGCCTGTCGCAGAGGTCATAGCTGTATTCGGTTTCATTTCCGAATGCATCTGTGACTTTCTTTAACTGTCCGCTATAAGTGTATTCGTACTTCGTCACGTTTCCTTTTCCATCTGTCATGGACGTGACATTGCCAAGGGCATCATAGGTATAGTTCTTCTTTTCCCCATTGTTTCCCTGTATCTCCGTAATTCTGCCCATGCAGTCATAGAAATAGCTTATAACAAATCCCGTTGCATAAGTATGTGTCCTGACATTCCCTGCAGCATCGTAGGAATAGGATTCCTCTGTCCCGTCCGGGTTCTGGATCTTCTCAAGCAGTCCTCCTAGATAATACCTGTATCTGGTGGTTCTTCCTGCTTCATCTGTCACGCTCTCCAGATCTCCAAGAGCGGTATAGGTATAACTTCTGCTCTCTCCTAACGGATTCGTCTCTTTCAGGAGATTCCCCGCTGAGTCGTATTCCATCTGCACCACATTTCCAAGGGCATCTTCGGCACTGATCAGGTTTCCTTCCCCGTCATACGCATACCGGTAATGCAGTCCCTCTTCTCCTTTGACCTCTGTCACCCTTCCAAGAGCGTCATATCCGAAGCTTGTCTGCCCTCCGTTTTCATCTTCTTCCGATATCCGGTTTCCATTGGCATCGTAGGTATAGCGTACCACAGCGCCGTCTGCATATTTGATTCTTCCAAGCAGGTTCTCCTGATTATAGATATAAGTCGTCTTTGCTCCATTCGGTTCCGTGATCCGTGCCAGGTTCCACATGCTGTCATAGGTCAGGAGGGTTTCCCTTCCCTCTTTATCAATAACCTTGCTTGGGCGGTTTAAGACATTATATTCCCTTCGGATGCTTTCCCCGTCAAAGTCCGTTACCTTTGTTACTTTTCCGCTTTTTTATCCGAATAAGTACTGCTTCTTCTTTATCCTAATCTTCCACATTATTTATCAATCACATTACAGATATTTTTTCATCCTTTAATCTCATTAGCAAAACTTCTACATTTTCATTATATCTGTCTATTTTTATTGGTTTTTCTCCTTTTACATAAATAATTATGTACTCCTTTTCTATTATACTTTTGTGTTGCTCAACCTTTGTAATCTCTTTAAATTCAACTGTCCGCATTTTCTTTAGAAAATCTTTCTTATAAAGTTTGTCTTGTACTTCCAGTTGATCATACCAATAGACACCGCTGTAATAAAGCAACAGTAAATCTATCACTCCCAGCAACAGATACATCCAAATTTTCCCATCTCGAGTCAAAAATAATACAATTGTAAAAAAAGTATAAATGCAGAAACCTATGATAGGCAATATTTTCCGGATAATCATTGGCTCTACGATGCAGTGCTCTTTCGTAGATGGAATCAATTCTTCTTCATCTATCCCCCTTTTTTTCAAAATAATTAGTAAATCATAAACATCTCCTTCTGCATCCATTTCATACTGGAATATCTTTTTCTCCCCCTGATAAAAGCGATATTGATTTCTTCTCTTTCCTACGCATCTTGTAATATCTTCAATTCTATATTTCCTTGTAATTCCTAATGCAGAACGGTAGATAATCTCTTGTGTGTCATATTCTATCTTCCATATGTATCCATATAATGTCAGAACAATTCCTAATACTGTAAATCCTATAGATACCAACAAACAAATCAACATAAAATAACAATTTTCTATCTGTTGAACAAATTCCCATTTGAAGATCTGACTTAAAATAAAAGCAATAGTTGTACAACCAAAAAATATTCCGCATGGTAATCCTACTTTCAAGATGCTGGGTGCTGTAATTATATATTTTTTTGTCTGCTTTCTGGATTTCTGCTTTTTTGTTACCTCAACGTCTTTCTGTTCCTTATATTTTTTCATAGCGTATTCAGCTATTCTTATGGATAAAAGAATGCTGATTACTGGTACAAGTTCTTTAATATTCATAGCTGGTCTCCTATCCCATTACTCCACAAATTTCTAACGTTTCTTCACCATCTTTATCGACCTTAATATTGTTGCTTAATATCGACATTATCCAATCATCACTGTTTTCTATTGGCAAAAAATCTTTTAACATATCTTTAATATATCCTTTTATATTTGCATGCCCTTTAATTACATATATGTCAGTTTCATACTCCAGCTGATTAGCAAGTAGTTCTTTACTATTTCCAACTATTGATGATTGAGCGTATTTTTTTAATAATTCTTTGTGTTTTAAGGCATACGAACTATCAACTCTTCGTCTGAGTCCGCTTGGAGTCTTCCCACTTGCTTTTATTTCATCTAATACTTTTTTTCTCGCATCTCTTGTCTTTGCATTTGCAGATATTTCCTGAGCAGTCGGTGTTTTTCCTGCCTTAGCATTTCGTATATTGGTAAATTTATATGCAATCCCACCAACAACACCACTAACCATCGCATCTTCTGCCACCTGTCCTATATCTATTTCCCCACTTTCTCCATACTGCTTCAACGCACTGTTAATTCCTCCTCCAACTCCAGCCGATAATCCTACAGCTACTGATCCTACACCCGGAATCGCACTTACTCCTGCAACAATTCCGCCTTCAATAGCACTTCCAAAAAAAGAACCAACATTAAATTTTTTCTGTTTTCCTCTCGCAATATTTATCCCTTGCGATATTAAATTTATTCCTGCTCCTACACCTGCTCCAATAGCTGCTGTAGCTAAAATCGCTGTTATCAGAAATTTTCCATTCAGATCAATGTATGCTAACGGGTTTTCAGCACAGTATTGATACCTGTTAATAGAGTAAGGGTGTCCCGTAACCCCGCCTACGAAATCTTCACTAACAAATCTTCCGACTTCCGCCTGATACTCCCTTGCCTGCGCATAGTACGTCCCTGCTATACTGTCTCTCTGGTAGCCTGTATAGCCAAATACTTGCAGAACTCCCTGGTTTCCATACAAATCCTCTCCAAAGGCTCCGTATCCATAGGTTTCTCTGGTAAGTCCACTTTCATCTTCAATACGAAGTGGGCTTCCTAGCTCATCCTGCAGATAGTAGCTTCTCTTTCCGCTTTCTTCAAAAGCTGCCACATTTCCATCCCAGAAGTAAGTCTGGCTAATGCCATCTTCTGTTTTTTCCAGAAGGTTGTGGTACTCCCTTGTCAGATCGATCAGATAATCAATCCTGCTGTCCGGCTTCTGGCTTTGTCCGCTCAGCTGCTTTGTTGGGTCTAAGGATATTTCTTTTCCTACCCTGTGTCCCAGTCCATGATACTGGTACTTTGCGGTCTCTCCAGCAACGTTCACTGCCTCTTCCAGACGGTTTAGCGCTCCATAGACATACCGGTTTTTCACTGTCCCGTCTCTTATGACTTGGCTTAGGTTGCCTCTCCTGTCATACAGATAGGTCTCTCTGCTGGTTCCTTCCTGCGACTGGTCTGTCAGGTTTATCAGCTGGTTCAGCGAATTGTACCAGTAAGAGGTCTGGTGTTCTTCGCTTTCCTTTTTTATCCGGTTCCCAAAGGCATCATAGCGGTACTGTGTCTCCAATACATTGTCTTTCCTGATGCTCTCCAACCTGTCCAGCGCATCGTATCCATAGGTATAAGTGCCGCTTTCTTTGGTCAAGCCTCTTCTTTCTTTTCTAATCCCGGTCTTGTTTCCCACAAGGTCGTATGTATAGGTATACCGGTCCAGGATTCCTTCTTTGTCCCGGTGTATCAGCTCTGTCAGCTGGCTTTTTTCATCATACTTCCAGGTCGTGCTTGTCCCGTTCGGGAACTGTTTGTTCTTCAGCCTTCCCTGTTCGTCATAGCCATAGGTGATGACACGGTCTCCCTCTTTTAATTCGGAAAGGCGCAGCTGCTCATCATAGCCATAGTACACCGTCCTGCCGTCCGGGTAGGTGATGCTTCTTCTTTCCCCTGCTTTCCCGTAAGTGTAGGAGACTTCCTTCTGATCCGGATAGGTCACTTTCGTGGCTCTTCCCAGGGCATCATTCTGGATCCTTGTCAGTCCCAACCAGTCCTGTACCTCAATCAGCTGGCGCAGCGGATTATAGGAGAGCTTTACTTCCCTTCCGTCTGCATACTGGATCCGGCTCACATCCCCCTGCTTTGTATAGGCATACTTTGTCAGGTACCCGTCTTTATCCAACTTCCCAAGGAGCTGCCCCTTAGGATCGTAGGTATAAGCTTCTTTCTGTCCCAGGGCGTCTGTGACTTCTGTTACCTGTCCCCGCAGGTCTCTGGTATACCGGGTGATATGGCACACACGGTTTCTTCCATTTTTCTTTTCCGCTTCCAGAAGCGCTTCGTCCATGCCGGATACCTCTGTATCTCCCTTCAGGCTTCCCTCTGCACCATACTGGCGGATCTCTGTGAGACGGTCACAGGCATCGTAACGGTACCGGGTCTCATTCCCCAATGCGTCCGTGACTTTCAAAAGCTGGCCGCTTAAGGTATAGGCATACCGGGTGGTATGTCCCTTCCCGTCAGTCATAGAGGTTACGTTTCCAAGGGCATCATAGGTATAGGTCTTTCTTTCTCCCTCACTTCCCCGGATCTCTGTGATACGGTCCATGCTGTCATAGGTATAGGTCAGGGTGAACCCTGTGGCAAGGGTGTGGCTTTCCAGATTTCCGTTGGCATCGTAGGCAAAGGCTTCCTCTCTTCCGTCCGGATAGCAGATGGCTTTTAACTGTCCGCCCGGATGATAGCTGTACCGGATCCTTCGCCCTGCCTCATCGGTAATGCTTTCCACATCCCCTAAAGGGGTATAGGTGTAGCTTCTGCTCTCCCCAAGGGGGCTGGTTTCCTTCACCAGATTCCCGTTGGCGTCATATTCCATGGATACGGTGTTCCCAAGTGCGTCCTCCGCATGGATCAGGTTCCCTTCCCCGTCATACCGATAGGCATAGTGGAGTCCTTCTTCCCCGTTTACTTCCACCACTCTTCCAAGGGCATCATAAGTAAACCTTGTCTTTGCCCCGTTCTCATCCTCCTCCCCGGTGCGGTTCCCGTTGGCATCATAGGTATAGCGCACTTTGCTTCCGTCTGCATGCTTCACCCGGCTTAACAGGTTATGTTCATTATAGATATAGGTGGTCTGTCCTCTGTCCGGTGCCGTCACCCTTGCCAGGTTCCACATGCTGTCATAGGTAAGCAGTGTTTCCCTTCCCTCTTTATCAATGGCCTTGCTTGGGCGGTTTAAGACATTATATTCCCTTTGGATGCTTTCCCCGTCAAAGTCCGTTACCTTTGTTACTTTCCCGCTTGCATTGTATTCGTAGCTCTGGCTGTTCCCTTCTGCATTCTCGATCCGGGTCACATTGCCCATGATGTCATAGGTGTAACGGGTAACATTCCCTTTTCCGTCTATACTTTCTGTCATCCGGTTCAGGTCGTCATAGGCATAGCAGGTCCTGTTTCCCTGTGCATCCCTGAGCTCCGTGATATTGCCTCTGTCATCATAGCTTAAGCGCACCAGACTTCCGTCTGCCTGCCGGATCTCTTCCGGGCGTCCCGCTTCGTTATACCGGATCCCGGTCTCATTTCCCAGGGCATCTTTGGTTTTTACAAGCCGTCCCTGTGCATCGTATTCCCCGCACAGTTTTTCCTTTCCGTTTATCCTGATCCCGGTTGGCTCGTTCTTTTCTCCATACCGGATTTCCGTCTTATTTCCAAGGGCGTCGATCACACGCACCAGATTTCCTGCCGGATCATAGGCATACTGGGTTTTATTCCCCAGGCGGTCCACATATAAGGTCTTCTGATTGTTCTGGTTATAGGCAAAGCGTTCCTCCCCGTTGCTGTGGATATGCTTGATATCCCGGTACTTATCATCGTGGACATAAACCACACGGCTTCCGTTGCGCTCGGTAAGCTCCACTGTTTTCTTTTCCTCATCATATACATAGGACATTTGTGTCCCGTCCGGGAACTTCTGCAGCGTAGTGCGGTTCTCCTCATCAAAGAAGTTTTCTACTGTCACGATCCCCCTTGGGTTCTCCACCTGCTCCAGTTTTCCCTGCGAGGTATAACCGTAACGGAAAGCATTCCCGTCCGGAAGTGTGGCTTCCTTCAAAAGTTCTCCCTGATACTTGTATGCCACGCCTCTTCCTGTATGGTCTTCTACACGCTCCAACATACCCTCTGTGTCATAGAAAAAGGCAAAGAATTCCCCGGTCTCTTTTTGGACCTTCACCAGACGAAACGGTGCTTCCTCTTCATAAGCAAACGTGATACGGCTACCCGTAAGAGACTCGGTTTCCAGGCATTTCCCTTCTTTGTCAAAGCGGTATGTTTTCTGAGCTCTTGTACGATAAGTATATCCGTTTTTCTCTTTTTCCAAAGCACCTTCGCTGGCAAACAGGGAAAGGTAACGGTCTTTTTCCCAGAAGAACCGCTCCTCTTTTCCATCCTCCCGAAGAAGCACTGCTTCCCCGTCTGTAAATTCCAGATGTACCTCATAATTATGGTTCCAGTCTTTTCCAAGCACACCCCTGTGTGCATTGATGGCATTATAAAAACGGCGGAAAGCAAACGACTCCCTTCCCCCGACTTCCAGATCTGTCCGGTCATAGATAAAGTTTCCCGTGCTTAAATTTACCGGGTCCTTGGAAAAGGCATGGCAGATGGCTTCCGCTCCCTTGATGTTTGCCATCAGCTTTTCCACTGCCTTTTCCCCATTTTCCGTTACCTTGTTCCACCTTGCCTGCACCTCTTCAAAGGCTTTTTTGAATGCTGAGTAGTCCGTAGTAAGCGGCGTATCTATTAAAAACTGCTCCATTTCCTCCAAAAGTGTCTGAAGGCTTTTCGTTACCCCTGCAAGTTCTCTTGTCTGGGAGGCATAGTCCGTATCGGCTGCCGGGATTAAATCGCAGGCTCTTTGGCGGCATTTCTCCAACTTTGTCAATGCTGCCTCCATCTGTTCCGTCTTTAAGGCGCTGCGTAACTGGGAAACGTCATGGACGGCTATCCCGTAACGGACTTCATAAGGTACTGCGTCCAGTGCTTCCCCTGCCTGGTCTGCATAAGTCCTCATAGCAGACACATGCTCCTTGCACTGCTCTAAGATGCTTTTGATATCCTTACACAGCTGTGTGATCTCGCTTACCTGGAATACTCTCTTCATCTATCTTCCACCTTTCTTTTATAACCGATGACAGATGACTCTTCTCTGCTGATATTTTCTGTCCCATCTCGTCAAAAATCATTCGTTTCGCACTCATAAAATCACGTTTCTTTTTTCACAATTTTTTCTTTATTTTACATGATTTCGCCCTGTTTTTCAATCTTTTCATGTGCTTTTTTGTGCATTCTACCATATCCTCTTCTAACTTTTTTATATAAATAGAAAAGGGATATTACAGCGTCTTATCCGTCTATAATATCCCTTTTCTCTCTTATTTCATTTCCCTGTGAAAAATCAATTTTACTTTCCGGTTCACACCTGCATTGTGGTAATAACCAAATTCCACTTTTCGATTTTCTTCCCGAACTCCGGTGTAACTGAACAATAGCTGATCTTTGATGTTTCCAAGAATTAAAACTTCCCGGCTTGCCAAAAGCATTTCGATAAATTTACTCCGTGTCATCTTCTTCACTTTAAATTCTGAAGTGACTAATACATAAATACCGTATCGGACTGCTTCTTCCAAAATATCGATCCTGCTGTTATCTTCTTCTACATTCTCATACAGTTCCTGAAGCATATCTACCATCACATAGATTGGTGGAAGTGTTTTCACAAATGTTTCCATGCTTAAGGAAACATCATCCAGTTTTGCTTCTTCATATTCTTCTTTTCTTGCAAAAACATCTTCTTTAATCTGATCTAAGGTTGCAGCCACAGCACTCTTATCTCCTGCATAAACCACATTTTCTTTTGACTGGTAAGCAGCAAGTTCATGACTCTTATTGTCAAATACATATACCTTGTCATCTGACAGCAGAGTAAGCATATTTTTAATCACATTTGTCTTGCCTGTCTTTGCATTTCCAAGAATAAATGCCGGAGCCTGTTCCATTGAAAGATAGTAAACCTGTAATGTATCGGTATCCAATCCAATCGGCACTTTGCAGATTGTCTTTTCATATCCCGGATAGGAAGGAAGCATTGGCATGGTAAGTTCTTCCGGCATAACCGGGATTTCTTTTGCTTTTTCTTCCGAAGATTTCTGACTTATTTCAAAAATAAGTTCCTTTAGATTTTGATTATATTCTTTCTCCGTTTCAAAAGGAACCGGAGTATACAGCTGCATCACATGGATACTGTCTGTTTTTACCAAAGCCCTTCCTTTATGCTCTTCCGGCAACTTATATGGACTTCTTCCCACAAAGGAAGAAAGTTCACTTTCATCAAAATTAAAACCGCCGATTCTTACTTTGAAATTGTTTCTGGCTGCACTTCTCATTGCTCCGTCTCTCGATGTACTAACTGCCAGGTAAATGCCAAGTCCTGCACCATCTCTTGACACCTTCTGTATAAAGTTTTCTACACTTTCGCCCAATTCCTTTATGACTTCATACTGATCAATCACAATTACAATGGCTTTTAATGGCTCTTGCTGTGTTTCATTATATACAGAAAAATTCTGTACCATGGCACGTGCCAGTTTTTTCTTTCTCTCTTTGATTTCTTCCAGAATTAATTTCTGGAATTTTCCTATTTTTTCTTCATGATCGATGTTCATGTAATCTGCCACATGAGGAAGCTGCTTTAATGGGATCATTCCGCTGTTTCCCAAATCCAAAAGATAGAAATTCAGATTTTTCACAGCATTTTTGGCAGACAACCCTAAAATAATCTGTGTAAGCAGCATGGTTTTTCCATATCCGCTGGAAGACAGATACAAGAAATGTCCATTCTTTTCAAAGTCTAGGATATATTCTGTCTGAGCCTGTTCCTCCGGAATATCCATCATACCAATCCCTAATTTCAAATCAACCTTTTGGAAATTTACACTGTCTTGAATGTCCAACACATAAGGAAATTGCACTCTCCGGAGAACTCTTCCAAAGATATTCCGGAATTGTTCCATATTGTTTCTTCACATATTCGTAAATCTCTTCCTGTTTCAAGCATTCCACTCCCCAGTTCTTCTATATTGATCAATCTTACGATTGTACTTTTCATATTTTAACAGGCAGGACATCTGCCCTGCCTTCCTTTCCTATTATAGCATTGTTATTCAAGCTCTACAATTCCATCTATCATTCATTTTCCTGTTTCTAATAAACTACCATTCCATATCCCATAATGGAATTGGAACTGATCGCATAACTTCTCTCTTTTACCGCATCTCCACTATTTCCTTCTATGGTATAGACGGTTGTTCCGTCACAGCGTTCCACGATTCCTACATGGTCGCATGTTCCATCATGCTCCCAGTCAAAAAAGACGATCGCACCGGGACTTGGCATACTCCCAGCCCCCTGCCATTTCCCCTGATTCTGAAACCAGTTCTTACCATCCGTACAAAGGGAAAACTTGGGAACCGCACCACTTTGAATCAAACCTGCCTGATTCGCACACCAGCTGACAAAGCAGGCACACCATTCCTCCCGGCTGGTAAATCCATACCACGACCAAAACTTCTCTCCGCCTTCATTTCCAAGCTGACCTTTTGCAATATTGACAAGCTGTCTATTTCCAAAAAGTCCGGTAAACCAACCGCCACCGGAATAATACCGCATCACATGAGGCACATACTCCGGATCGCCATAACCCGACCAGCCATGGGCTGCTGCCTGCTCCTGGGAAAACTGTAGCGCATTGACTTTACTGTAACCTCCAAATTTTTCCAACGCCCACGAGATATATCCATTCCCATAATTATACCCCTGTAGGCTGAGTTTCAGCTTGTCCATATCCTGTGGACTTTCACACCCAGCTTCTCTGACACAATCCGCATAATACTGTATCCCCACCTTGATGGAATAGTCTGCATCCTGAATCGCTCCGGGTGTATTTGGATACTGGGTGTTATAAGGACACTCACTAGCCTGCATGGGATCTGTTCCCCTACCTCCGCTCTCCTGCATCATAATGGCTTGGATTGCTGAGACATATTCCGGGATACCAAATTCACTGGCATACTTTTGAATGGCAGGCGTATGTGCCAGCACTTCTGCGCTTAAAACCTCACTACTTTGGGAATTTCCTAAAAAGGCAGCACCTCCAATGAGCCCCACAATCAGAATCAGAACGACAAACACTGCGCCTCCACCTGCCATCAGTGCTGCAAATGCAGCTTTCACTGCATGAGCGGCGGCTTCTGCCATGGCTTTTAATCCTCTTCCGGTTGCCTTTGCAGTCTTTGCACTTTGCTTGGCAGTCTGAACCGAGTGTATGGTAGCCCATTTTGCTTCCCTGGCTGCTTTCATGGATTTCTGTGCTTGCTTTTTCTGTAAGGCTGCATGAGTTTTCACCTTTTTGGAAGAAATCAGAGAAGTTTTCACTACACGGGGCGCTGTTTTTACTGTCCGATTTCCAGCTTCCTTGATCGTTTTCTCGGCTTCCGGTTTGAGTTTAATGCTTCTTGTGGCTTCCGTTCGCCCTTTCTTTGCCATTTATGCCCTGCCTGGGTAGATGTGCCACCCACTCCTGTTTCTCCCTCTAAAGGGGATGTCGCAGTTTCTCTCTGCTTTTGTTTCTGCGCCTTTAACTTCTCATAAGTTTTCACTGCCAGCTTTTTTCCACCACGATAGGCTGCCGAAGTGCTTTCCTTTCCAACCCGCTGTTCCGCCCGTTCTATCCGGTTTCCAGCATATTCCACCGGAGATTCCTCTCCGGTTTCTCTTCCCACCTTGTCTGCCGCCATCCGGGATTTCTCTTTCGTTTCCAGCATGGCAGAACGCACCAGTTCTTTGGGAAGCCGGGAGGCAGGATTGCGGATCTTCGGGTTCTTATCCCATACCTTCTCTTTGATGTCTTTCAAACACACACCTCCCTGTATCGCATTACCGTTCCCTACTCTGTTTCTTTTGTCTCTTCTGCTGTTCTTCCAGCCTTTCCAGTTCCCTTACCGCTTCCTGCACCAGCGGATGATTGGCATAATAGAGAACACAGGACAGCAATTCCCTTCCCCTCTCACCCGTTACTAATGGATACTCCCCTTCGTTATAAAGAGGATCGTCTGCATGGTGCAGGGAAAACTCCAAAGACGGACCCATCTGAGAGGAACGCTTGCAAAATCTCTGGTAATGCCAAAACGCTTCTTTTAAAGATGTGCATTCGATGCATTCTCCCATCCCATGGAACTCCCCGCACTCCGAAGCAAGAAAGGTAATGGTTGTTTCTTCTTTCATGGCTCTCACCTCTCTCTGAAAAGTTTTTTATCGAACTGCCACCTTCCGTTTTTCTTCTTTGCCTAGCTTCAGAGGGTGTTGTTCTTGTCGAAGTTCCTGCAAGGTATTCCTCACAGACAATTGTTTTCCTTCTCTTGCTTCCAGTTTCTCAGCCTGCTGTTTCCAGCGCTCTGTTTTCTGTTCCAGCTTATGGATACTCCGCATGGATTGGAATAACACCTTCTGGGTTTGAAAGATGATCCCCTGTTCTGGATTTCGCTCTGTGATCTTTGCTGTATTTTTTCCATTCATTTCCCAAAATGCGTTGTTCAAATGCCCTTTGGCAACATGCAGTTCCTCCGCCATACTTCCCAGACGGTCAATCTTTTGATCCATCGACAGCATCACCGTATGCAGAGACGATTGGATTTTTTGCAAGCCTTGAGTAAGGTGCATTCCCTTTACCGCACAGGCAAGGGCATCTTTCCCCTTTTCTTTAAAGTCCATAACTGCCTGTTCTGCTCGTCCCACAAACTTTGTCTTAAATTCTCCCACCTGAGAACGAAGTGTTTGCACCTGATGTTCCGCCTTCTGGATTGTGTTCACCGCAAAGAGTTTGACCTTGCTTTCCTGCATCACACCCAATTGCTTCTTCACCTCTCCCAATTCCTTTAGGACAGTTCCCAGCTGCATTTCCATAGAATCAATATAGTCTGCCATACGGAGCACATCCCCTTTTTCCTGCTCCATGCCCTGTTGTTCCAAAAGTTCCAGCAATGCCCGGATACTGCCCTGCTCCCGAAGCGGTTCTCTCGTTTCCTGGATTTCCACTGTTTGTCCTTCTTCCATTTACATTCCCTCCTTCCCAAAAGGATGCTGCCGAAGAAATTCCAACAGCACCCTAAAAATATCTTTTCGACTAACACTCTCCCGGTTTCGTTGTCATCAAGCGGTACAGCTTCGTATTCTTCGGGAAGCTATTCTCAAATGGCACCAGATTCCCGGAACACCGAATCAGTCCCTTTCCTGCGCCTACATTCGTGATGTAGGATAACTGGTTCTCGGAAATATTCAAAAGGGAAGCCAGTTCATCTCGGTCTGTGGTTGCCTGATTCAAAAGGATCAAAAACTCACTGTTTGCCAGCATCAACCTTGCGGTATCGGATTTTAACAGTTCTTCTACGTTCTGCGTTAAACCTGTGACAAATCCCTGGTATTTACGGATTCTCTTGTAGAGCCGGTAGAAAAAGTCTGCGCTGTACTGATACCGGAACAATAGATAAAACTCATCGGCAAAGATCCAGGTGGTCTTTCCCTTCTTCCAGTTCTGGATCACCCGGTTGAAGATGCTGTCCAAGGTGACCAGCATACCAAGAGGCATGAGTTGCTCTCCCAGTTCCCGGATATCATAGGCAATGATACGGTTCTTCGTATCCACATTGGTTTTCTGTGCAAAGGTATTGAGACTTCCATTGATAAACAGTTCCGAAGACAATGCAAGCCCCCTGGCTTCCTCTTCCGGCTGGAGCATGAGCTGTCGGTACAGATCCTTCAAGGTCGGCACTTCACTTTGGTAACCGCTTCGGATATATTCCCGGTACACATCTGCGGTACAGCGGTCCAGGATGGATTTCTCCTTGGCAGACAGATTTCCTGCCCCTACTAACTGCTCAAACAAAGACAGGATAAATTCCGACTTTTCAATCAGCGGATTCTTATCATTTCCATAGGCAGAATCCATATCCAGTGCATTCAGATGGGTGTTGGAT
>ERZ837487.315-NODE-315-length-73142-cov-11.075800_pt1 | contig 73142 bp, 71 predicted proteins | sample MGYA00519911_ERZ837487 | MGnify/ENA primary metagenome ERZ837487 (study PRJEB31850, sample SAMEA3708818) | human gut metagenome | biome: human gut; feature: human-associated habitat; material: faeces | place: China | collected 2014 ... | reverse complement strand
GAACTGAGGTGAGTAAGTGGAGAAGAATTATGTAGTTTATCATTTACATAGTGATTTATCGAATGGAGTCACAAATATCGATAGTGTTACAAAATACAACGAATATATTGACTATGCAAAATCTCTTGGTATGAAAGCGATGGCGTTCTCAGAACATGGAAGTGTTCTTGAATGGGTTCACAAGAAAAACGCGATTGAAAAGGCTGGTATGAAATATATTCATGCAGAAGAATTCTATGTAACAGAAAAAATTGATATGGATAATCTGCAAAGAGACAATTATCATTGTTGCTTATATGCAAAGAATTATGACGGGGTATTAGAACTTAATAAACTTTCTTCTGATTCATTTAATCGTAATGATGGTCATTTTTATTACAATCCACGAATTACCTTAGAGGAACTTGAGAATACATCAGATAATATTTTAGTATTAACAGCTTGTGTTGCAGGTATGTTATGCAAAGGAACGAAAGAAGTACAGGAAAGATTTCTGAAATTCCTTATTAAAAATAAGCATAGATGTTGGTTGGAAATACAGCCACACAATTTTGACGTTCAGATTTATTACAATCAGTATTTGTATAGAATTGCTCAGAAATACGGAATGAAGCTTATTGCTACAAGCGATGTACATGCTATTGATAAGGATCATATGACGGGCAGAGCAGTAATGCAGAAATCAAAAAATGTTAATTTCCATGACGAGGATGCGTGTGATTTATCATGGAAGGAGCTTCAATACTGATTATATTTTTTATAGAACTATTCTTAATCATCTTTTATATAGTGTTAGGAAACAAAATTGGAACAACTGAGTTTATTGTAATGTCTGCATTACAGGTATTCACTTGTTTATGGTCATTGAGTGTAAACTTATCAGAAGTAAAAACAGTTTTTAGTTGCAATATTGAAAATTTTAAATTCCACAGATTCCAGTTGCTATTTAATGTGGTGTTGGATTATATCTATTATCCGTGGGCGATTTACATGTTATTAAAATAACAAGAAGTCATTATTTTATGTGAAAGGTTGAGAGAATAATGAATAGGAATAGGCATTTAAGGTATAAACCAATTATAGAAACAAGACCATTTTTAGGTGGCATAGGGGTATTGGCAAGATGTCCTAAATGTAAAAGCATGATACACATGCAACAGTCTAAATGTAAATGCGGTTGTAGCATCAGATGGGATAATGAATATTAGAGGAGGATAAGGCATGAATATTATAGAGCGACACGAACCAATAACATCAACTAAAAGATTAACCTGCGATAAATGCGGCTCGATATTTGAGTTTGAGAAAAGCGAATGTGATGTAACTGGTCAAATGGGTGTAATGCATGATGGTCTTGGTAGTTACAATATCAAATGTCCAGTATGTAGAAATAGACAATACTTTAATTGGTAGAATCACAGTAAACTAAACTTTCTTGTAGCAGAGGTGTTTATTTATGAAAAGATCAGAAATAAAACGAAAACAGTTTTCAAATAATCATCAATCTTGGTTCTCCCTTGATTGTGCTTGTTGGGCAAATAATCATAATGGCTGGAGAAAGATGAAGAAAAAGAACAGAAAACTGTTTAAAAAGAAATATCGTAGAGAAACTGAGAAAGAAATAGAAAATGACTTAAAGGAAAGTGAATAATAATATGGAAATAAGCGATGATGTGTTAGGAAAATTATGTCGTATAACAGAAGAATTGTATTCAAGAGGTAGTTCAGGAGATCTTATTTTTGAAGAATTTCACAAATATAACTGGAATGAATTATGTGAAGAGGCAATTATTATATTAAATAATATGAAGCAAGAATAGGAGATGATTAGTATAAAAACAAAAAATGACTTGACATTAAATAAGAAAAAGAATCAAAAAGAATTAGTTGAAAAATTTAAAATAAGATTTAATCCTGATAATTTTATTTTTAAATATGAAGTATACATGAAAGGATATTATCGTTGTGATTATGTTGGAACGTATTTGACTTTATGCGGTGCTAAAAGAAGCATCAAAAAGATAGCAAAGAGAAAGAATAAAATCTTTACTATGTGCATTAATGCATATAACAATGATAATGAAGTTGTACTAGAGGAATCAGAGAAGGAGAATAACTAATGGGAACAATTACAATTTTACCAGAAACACCGAAAAATCCGTTATCTTTAATAGGACAGAGAGCAGGAATTTGTTGGAATGCCGACATTACAAACGAAGAAAAGAATATCAAAAGAGCAATTGACTGTATTAAATCAGGACATGGAAGAACCTTAGAATTTGTAGATGTACATATGATTATTGATGGATTTTCCGCAAGAGTCATGAGAGAATATTATCGTCATATAGGAGGTATGACACCTTATTTGCAAGCATCGACAAGATATATCAATTATAAAGATTTTGATGTTATTCGTCCTAAATCAATAGAAAGTAATAAAGAAGCTCTTATTGAATTTAACATTGCAACAAAAAATCTTAGAAAGTCTCTTGAAACATTAAAAGATTTGGGGATTCCAAATGAAGATGTGGCAAATTTACTTCCGTTGGGAATGGCAACAAGGTGTATTGAAAAGCGTAATCTGCGTAACTTAGTAGATATGAGTCATGTTAGAAAATGTACAAGAGCTTATCACGAGTATAGATTAGAATTATTCCCTACAATTGAAAATGCTTTGAGAGAATATTCTAAACAGTGGGAATGGATTGTAGATAATTTATTTAAGCCTAAATGTGAAGTTTTCGGATATTGTACAGAAAGCAAGTCTTGTGGTAGAAAGCCAAAGAGACAGTAAATGTTCATTTCATAGGAAAGGAAAATAAATGGAAGAAGTAATTAAAATTTTTAAACAGATTCAAAATACAAGTAGTTTGAACGATAAAAAATCAATTATTGCAGTTAATAAAGATAATGAATTGTTCAAAAAGTGCTTAGTATTTTTACTAGATTCAAATATCGTAACTGGTATCAGCGATAAGAAATTAAATAAATTCGTTGGTATGTCAGGACATGAACTTAATTCTTTTGAAGAGGTAATGGAATACTTGGCTGATTTTAATTCTGGAAGCGATATGGATATTGGAACTGTACAATGGTTCATTGAAAATGAGCCAAAAGAATATCAAGATTTTTACAAGCAAATGGTGACAAAAAAGTTCCGTTTAGGTTGTGATAAAAAGGTTGTAAACAGTGTAATCCCTGGATTAATCCCATCGTGGGATGTACAGCAAGCATATCCTATTTCTGAAAAGAATGAACCAAAAGACGATGAATGGTTTGCTTTATCCCAGAAACTCAATGGTAATAACTGCACATATTATAAAGGACAGTTAATTAGTCGGCAGGGTAAACCATTTACAGGTCTTGATCATATCATTAAAGATATTGAACGATTGCCAAACCATGAAAATTATATGTTTAATGGTGAATTGATTCGTAAAAATTATGATAATCTTTCTGATAATGACAACTTCCAAATTGGAACTGGTATTATCAATTCTGATGAATCTGACAAATCTTGTATTAAATTCGTAATCTATGAATGTATCCCAAATGAAGAATTTGAAAATGGCGAGAGTAAATTAAAATATAAAGCTCGTAGAGAACAAATTTTAAATCCACTAACAACAGCGATTTCTCGCTTAAATACAGATAATCTTGAAGTTGTTTCTATTATATATGAAGGAAGTGATAAATCAGTTATTCAATCATTGCTTGATAAAGCTGACAAAGATGGTTGGGAAGGGCTGATGCTCAATAAGGATACCAAATGGAAAAATAAACGCAATAATGGAATTCTTAAAATTAAGTCCTTCAAACATGCAGATATTCGTTGTATTGATATTGTCGAGGGCGATGGCAAATACAAAGGTACTCTTGGACTTATCAAATGTGATTATAAAGGACATGAACTTGGTGTAGGATCTGGATTTACTGATGAACAGAGAAATTATTATTGGAATAATCCAGATAATATTATTGGAAAAATCGTACAGATTAAATTTAAGGGCGAAACAAAAAATAAAAATGGTGGAATTTCGGTTCAGTTCCCTATTTTTGAAATCGTAAGAAATGACAAATCTGAACCTTCTTATAATTAAAGAAAGGAGATATTAATATAAGCAAGATTATTGATTTGACAGGTAAAAGATTTGGAATCAAAAAGCAAAATTACTTAATGTTCCTATCATTTCAAAAAAAGATTTTTTACAGTTAATAGGAGAATAGTTATATGAAAGAGAAATACACAATAGGAGATGTAATATTCTATACTCGTATAATTCCAACATTAGATATATATGATTTGTTGGAATTAAAATTACGCACAGTCGAAGATACATATATTGTTGGTTGTGATGCAAAAGATCACACAGCATATCTAATATCTGAAATTGAAGCAGAAACATGTATTTTTACATCTCTTAAAGATGCATTAAACAAAATAAAAGAAGAAAAGAAGAAAGGATAAGCGAATATTTGAAAGGGAGAGAATTAAAAAAAATAATTCAGAATTCGATTCGAGATGATGACATTGTTTGCCTTGGAGAAGAAGGTGATTCTTTGGGGAGATTTGATAGAAAAATTATTGGTATTGAAACTCGAAAAGTTGGATTTGATGAAGATAATACATATAAAGTTATTATATCAGAAAAATTTGATTCTAACGGAACTATGAAGTTTTGGAGATAGTTTCGGAGAATATATAAATGTAACTAATATTTTGTTTTTTTTATTTAGGAGGTTTTAATGTTGGAATTTAAAGTTTTATTAAATATGATTGAAGATGCTAAGAAATTTGTATCAATTGCAAGTAAATATAACATGGATATTATTGCAAGAAATCCTAAAAGTATTTATGAGGTAGACGCATCGTCTATTATGGGAATGTTTTCACTTGATTTATCCGATCCAATCATAATAACGACAAACAATGATGAGCTTGGTAGAAAATTTAAAACAGAAGTTGAAAAATATATTGTACATTAAGGAGGTTGCTATGGCAAAATTTAATGCTGTTGAAAAGAGATGTAATCGTGCAGTAGAATTGCTCAATAAATCGAAAGATTTAGAAGTAATTAAGGATAAAGAACTCGCAGAATCAATACAAATAGAATGTGCAAAAGAAACCAATGATATAAATAATATGATTGAAGCACTAAAAGAAGCTCAGAGAAATTTATCAATTGCATGGAACAAAGCAGATGAATACGCAAAAGTTATTATTAGATAGGAGAATGAATAATGATAAATGTTAAAAAGACTAAAAATAAGAAATATAAAAATTATGATAATCTAACAATTGAAGACATCATCAATAAATATGAAATTTATCATGATTCAGCAATTATACATAATGGACATGTTGTTGGTTTCACACATGAATAGGAGAATATAATATATGTTAAAAAATTTATATTTGATATGTGGAAAATCAGGCAGTGGAAAGACATGGATAGTGGACAAATTACATAATGAATATAATTATAAAGTTTTAAAGTCATATACAACTCGTCCTAAACGTCATCCGTCTGATAATGACCATATATATGTATCTCTAAGCAATTATTACATTGATAAAGAAAACGATGGAATTGCAGCAGATACTTACTTCAATAAAAATTTTTATTGGTCTAGGCACTCTCAATTACTTGAAAGTGAGCTATATGTGATAGATAAAAAAGGCATTGAAACCCTAGTTTCATCGGAAAATATAGATCGAAAATTCGTAGTAATTTACATAAAATGTTCTGAAGAAAAGAGAATAGAACATATGAGAATGCGTGGAGATAAGCAGAAAGACATTTATGAGCGTCTATCAAATGATGAGAAAGAGTTTGTAGGTATCGAACATTTTGCAGATTTTATTGTCAACGGCAATTATGATGAAAAATGGCAAACAGTAAAAAATATTATTGATAAATGTGAAAAGGTTTCTTAAGGAGGAAATTATGAACAATATTACAACAAGAAAACAGATTGAAGACATTGCTGAGGTTTTAGGTATTGAAAACATCTTATGTCAGTTGGCAGAAGAATCTTCTGAATTATCTCAGGCTTGTTTAAAGTATCGCAGAACACTCAATGGGCTGACACCAAAAACAAAAGAAGAAGTGATAGACAATCTTATTGAAGAAATGGCTGATGTTCTTCTTAATATAGAGCAGATATATTATCTTTTAGGTAATGATATAAAACCTAAAATTGAGAATATACAGAATTTTAAAGGTAGTAGGTGGTATCGAAGAACTTTTATCACAAATAATCGACCTGAACTGGAATAATATTATATGAATATATGTGGTGGTGGAATATGTAGACACAAGTATGGCTATCGAGTAGAGAGAAATTTGTTAACACATAAAGGAATATCGCCCACCAGTTAAGTGGGAGTACGGTGGTTCTTCATCCTTGGTAGCCCAAGATCTGTACAATAAAAATGTACATGTAGGGTGAAAATCCTTACCCACATATGATTTTATTATAACAATAAAGGTTTAGTTAAATGGAGACATTTATAATAATTTTTATAATACTGTGGTTGGTTGTGACAATTTGTTTGTCGTATATTACATATCTAATAGGATATACAAGAGGGTTTAATTTGAATCAACAGACAGATGATGAGAGAGGAGATTTATAAAGTATGAAGTTTAATATACTTGATTTTATAGAGTTTGAGATTGATTGGAAAGCTTTGGTAGCTATTGCGGTATGTGTACTTGGATATGCATTGATTACAGTATTTAAATAGGAGGACATACATATTGACAAATGTAATTAAAAAAGATGGCACAATAGAGCCTTACAACGAACAAAAAATCATAAATGCTTGCAATAAAGCTGCTAGACGTGCTATGTATGAATTATCAGAAAGTGATTATGCAATAATTTTGAACGATGTATTAGCAAAAATAGATGAAAGTTACGATGAAGATACAGATATTGAAATTTACGATATGCATAACATTGTAGAATCTGTTTTGGAAGAAGATTTTCCAAAGGTTGCAAAAATGTATAAGGAATATAGAAACTACAAAAAAGACTTTGTACATATGATGGACAAGGTATATGAACGTAGTCAGTCTATCAGATATATTGGAGATAAAAGCAACGCTAATACAGACTCAGCATTGGTAGCAACAAAAAGAAGTTTAATTTATAATGAACTAAGTAGAGAATTATATAAAAAATTCTTTTTAACATATGCGGAAAAACAGGCTAGTAAAGATGGATATATATATATTCATGACGAAAGCGCAAGACTTGACACGGTTAACTGTGATTTGTTTAGAGCTGGAAAGGTTATGAATGGTGGCTTTGAAATGGGTAATATTTGGTATAATGAGCCTAATTATCTTGACACAGCATTTGATGTAATGGGAGATATTATTCTTTCAACGGCTGCACAACAGTATGGAGGATTTACAGTTCCAGAAGTAGATAAAATTCTTGTACCATATGCAGAAAAAAGCTATCAAAAATATAAGCAGGAACATTATAATATTTTAACTGAATCAGGCATTTGTATATCGGAATTAAATAGAACAGATTGGGATGAAAAGGCTTCTGAATATGCTAATAAAAAAGTTCAGCGTGATTTTGAGCAGGGATGGCAAGGGATTGAAATGAAGTTAAACTCTGTCGGATCAAGTCGAGGGGATTATCCTTTTGTCACAATGACAATTGGATTAGCAACATCAAAATTTGGTAAAATGGCAGCTATTTCGCTCCTTAAAGTTCATTCAGAAGGACAAGGTAAGAAAGGATTTAAACGTCCTGTATTATTTCCTAAAATCGTATTTTTATATGATAAAAATATTCATGGTGATGGCTCAGATAAATATCCAAGTGCAGATGTATTTAATGCTGGAATTGATTGTAGTAGTAAAACAATGTACCCCGACTGGTTATCATTAACTGGTAATGGATATGTTGCAGAAATGTATAAAAAATATGGGAAAGTGGTATCTCCAATGGGCTGCCGAGCATTTTTATCACCTTGGTATGAGAGAGGTGGTATGCATCCAGCGGATGAAAGTGATACACCAGTGTTTGAAGGACGCTTCAATCTTGGTGTTGTTTCTCTTCATCTTCCTATGATTCTTGCAAAAGCTCGTAGAGAATCTAAAGATTTCTACGAAGTTCTTGATTATTACCTTGAATTAATCCGTGGATTACATAAAAGAACATATGATTACATTGGTGAATTGAGAGCAAGTGTAAATCCAGTTGCTTTTTGCGAAGGTGGTTTGTTTGGTGGCAATTTAAAGCCAACAGATAAGATTAAATCAATTCTTCCACCAATGACAATGAGTTACGGTGTTACTGCACTAAATGAGTTACAAAGACTTTATAATGGCAAATCTATTCGTGAAGACGGACAGTTTGCGTTAGAAGTTATGCAGTATATCAACGATTATACAAATCGAATAAAAGAAGAAGATCATATTTTATACGCAATTTATGGTACTCCTGCCGAATCGTTATGTGGTCTTCAGATAGAACAGTTCCGCAAAATTTATGGAATTGTTGAGAATGTATCTGACAAACCTTATGTAAGCAATTCGTTCCATTGTCACGTATCGGAACAGATGTCTCCTATTGAAAAACAGGATAAAGAGGGTCGATTCTGGGAATTGTTCAATGGTGGTAAGATCCAATATTGCAGATATAATCTTGGCTATAACAAGGAAGCTATTAAGACACTTATTCTTAGAGCAATGGACAAAGGCTTTTATGAAGGAGTAAATCTTGCAATGTGTTACTGTGAAGATTGTGGGTATCAGCAAGTAGAAATGGATATATGTCCTAAATGTGGAAGTAAGATGATTACTAAAATTGACAGGATGAACGGATACTTGGGATTTACAAGAGTGCATGGTGAGACAAGATATAACGAAGCTAAAAATGCAGAAATTGCAGATAGAGTTTCGATGTAAGGAGCGTGATTCATATCAATTATCATAATATTACACATGATGATATGAACAATGGAAATGGTCTGAGAGTCGTTTTATGGCTCTCAGGCTGTTCTCACCATTGTTATAATTGTCAAAATCCTCAAACATGGAATCCTGATAGTGGCATTCCATTTGATGAATCGGCAAAGCAAGAAATATTCACAGAGCTGTCTAAAGACTATATATCGGGTATTACTTTCAGTGGTGGAGATCCACTATACGAACAGAACCTTGATGAAGTCCTCAAATTAGTCAAACAAATCCGTATTTCCTTCCCTGAAAAAACTATCTGGATTTATACGGGATATAAACTATCAGAGATTGTAAAGCAAGAACAATATGAAAAGGTTAGTGGAATATCTGATGTTTGGTCAAAACGATGTGACATCATTCAGCTAGTGAATGTACTTGTAGACGGAGAATATATAGACGAACAAAAGGATCTTACGCTTAGGTGGAGGGGCAGCAAAAATCAGAATGTCATTGATGTAAAACAATCTCTCGCCCAGAATAAAATGGTTTTATACTGTGATTAAAAACGAAAAGAAAGGAGCATATATGATTAAATTTTTAATAGGAATGTTTCTAGGGTTATGTATAGGAGTTGTAGCTGGTTTTATGATGTGTGCATTATGCAGCATTTCTAAAGATGAAGGAGATGATTTTGCAGAATGAGTAATTTTCTCATTAAGAAATATAAAGGTATATATACATTAAGAACTGATTTTGATAAGCAGTTAAATGATTTTAACCGCAAGCTCAATGGCAACTATGAAGATATTGATGTGTATATTAAGTGTGCGAGTGGTGGACAAATTTTCTATTATGGTAATCGTGGGACTTTACAGTTCTATTGTCCATCGCTTTCAAGAGGTCGAAACATCGTTAGAGAAATATATGCTAAATATATAAATCCTAATAATGTAGAAACTTCAATATCAGAAATACAAAAAGATGACAAGATTATAACTCGTAACACTTATAGAATTAAAGATATAGAATTGATTCAAAAAGATATAAGTAATACAGAGAATATAATATTTGAGGTTGAAGAAACGGATCAGGAAGTCTTGTTTAAATTCAAATATCAGAATATTGACAAACTTGTAGAACTTTTGAAACCATTAACTTCGGGATCTAATCGTTCACCTTTTTCAACAAAATATCTTCTAAAATCCAATTATAAAATACCAGATGAAGACTTAAAGAGGTATAAGATTATAACCTCAAATTTACCTCAAAACAAGCTCATATCCTTAGTACATACATCACAAAGATTTTTAACAACACTGACCACATCTCAGAAAAAGCAGGAGGAGATGAGAAGTGAAATGAAAAGACTTGGCATGAAACTAAAGGAATATTATCACTATATTCATAAGTGGGACGAGTATTTGGACTATTTAGAGAAGAATTTACAAATGAGTGATTAAATTTAAATAAGATGGTATTACAAGTTGGACTGCTGTTGATAAAAAGCTCTGTTTCTTGGAGCTATACAAAATTATATCAGGAAAGCGAGGATGAATATGGAAAGATTAACAAGTAATAAAAATGTATCTGATATGTCAATGTTTGAGTTAATATATAATTCATGTTATAAAGACGATAAAGGTAGTACGAGATATAGGGATCGTAATTTAGATATTGATAGTAAGCAACTTGTAAGAAATCTTGCTAAAGATATTTGTAATGAAGATTTAACTGATTTATCAGACGAAGAATTTGATGAATATATGACTTCAATGCTCTCAGTTGAAATGGATAGTACAATAGGATTATTGGCTTTGTTTTATCGTAACATATGGGCTATGGCTAATCTAAGAGAAAGATTAAAATATTATGAGGACTTAATTGTAAAAGAACAAAATCGACTTATTAAATTACCAACTCTATTGAGGGCAGTAGAAAGTTTTAGCCTTGATGATAAAAATATTTTACATAAATTACCCTGTATACCAGGAGATACTTTGTGGCAGGTAATGATATGTGGAGTTGAAAATAAAAAAGTTAAATATGATGTTTGTGAAGCTGTGTGTATAAAATGTTCTCTTGCTATGAATAAAAACTTTATAATTTCAACGATGACGAAAGACAAAAATGAGTATAAAAATGAAGTTACAGCATCGGCAATAGGTGAAACTATATTCTTTACAAAAGAAGAAGCAGAAGCAAAACTGAGAAAATTGAGAAATGAAGAAAATAGACGATTGGAGAAATTATATGACAAATAGAGAAAAATTTAAAGAAAAGATTATTAACATTGCATTATCAGATGGTGATGGCTTTTCGCTTTTAAAAAATACAGGAGATATTAAACATTGTCAAACTACAGATTGTCCAAATTGCTGTTTTAACGATGCGATGAATTGTTTTGACAGACGTAAAAAATGGTTAGATGATGAATATGAATCATATATTGATTGGTCAAGCGTTAAAGTAGATACACCTATCTTAGTAAAGACAAAGGAAGCTGGAAACTGGAAGCGTAGATATTTTGCTGCATATAAAGATGGACGAGTATATGCATGGGATAGTGGAGCTACGAGTTGGAGCGTCACTAATCAATTGTCTTGGGGATATAAATATGCAAAACTGATAGACAAAGCAGAATATATTGATGTATTACCTACTCCACTCTCAGTTCCAAAATTAAAATAAAGCAAACAAAAATAGCAAATAGGAGATTTTAAAATTATGAAAACAATAAAGATTAAATATTTTGATAATGAAATTGACAAAATTGAAAAATTTAGCAAAGGTGATTGGATAGACCTTCGTTCAGCCGAAACAGTACATCTGAAGAAAGGTGAATTTCATCTAATTCCACTTGGAGTTGGAATGAAATTACCAGATAGTTATGAGGCTCATGTAGTTCCAAGAAGTTCTACATATAAGAATTTTAAAGTAATACAGACAAATCACATGGGGATTATTGATAATTCATACTCTGGTGATACTGACCAGTGGATGATGCCTGTGATTGCTATAGAAGATACTGTAATACATAAAAATGACCGCATTTGTCAGTTCAGAATTGAAAAAATCCAGCCAGCAGTACAGTTTGAAGAAGTAAAACATTTAGATGAGGTGAGTAGAGGTGGATTTGGAAGCAGCGGAAAACAGTAAATAAGGAGTGAGATAATTATCGAAGACAAAGAACTTCTCAATCAAAAAGATTTATACGATTATCTACCATTAGGTAAAACAACAATACAAAAGTTATTACAACAAAAAATTATACCTGCCACTAAAATAGGAAGAAACTATTTTATAACTAAGAAAAAGTTATTGTTATGGATAGACGAAAACGCAGGGAATGAATTTAATATTGATTAAAATGCTTAAGTGATGTATACTTGATTTGTGAATTGGGATGCATCACTTTTAAGGTAAGTAGGTGCATAATATGATAAAAGCAACAAAGGTAAAAGATATGACGTTTTATGAAAGAGATAATGGTTCGTATCAATCTAAAGTAACTATAGATGGAAAAAGAAAAACTTTTTATGGAAAAACAAAAAATGAGATAAGACAAAAATATCAAAATTTCTTACGTAACATAGAACATAACGAAGAAAAATTTAACGCAGATAAAATTATATTGAATGATTATATTGAATATTGGCTTTTAACTTATAAATTCAAAACCATAGAACCATCTTCTTACGATAGATTAGAGTCGGTATACCTACATCAAATTCATAATACAATTGGAAAAAATAAATTAAGTGAAATAACCACCGAAGATATTCAAAATTTGATAAATAACTATGCTAGTCCAAAAGATAAGAATAAGAGTGTACCGTCACTTGCTCGTTCTGGATTAAAAAAACTCAAACAATTACTCAACCAATGTTTTGAAAAGGCTGTACAAGAAAAAAGGATAAAAAACAATCCTTGCAAAAATGTGTACATTCCAAAAGATGTTTTTATTGATACAGAAACAAAACAGCAATTTGCACTCAACGACAAACAAATGCAAGAATTTAAGAAAATTGCATTAACAAAAAATAAAAACGATACTTATAAATATAGGTATGGTTTAATTTTGATTATTCTACTTAATACTGGATTGCGAAGTGGTGAAATGCTTGCATTAGAATGGGAAGATGTTGATTTAATAAACAAAACTATTCAAGTGAATAAGATTATTCAAAGTAAAATTGTTGACCGTACAAGCAAAGATAAAAAACGAGTGGATAGGCTTAAAAAGGGGTCAAAAACCTCTCATGGCAAAAGAGTGATTCCAATTAATAACAATACTGTATTTTATTTTGAAGAAATTAAACGTAACGACCAATTATTAGGAATTTTTTCAAAATATGTATGTTCAACAAGAGTAGGAACAAGACAAACTCAGAGAAATTTACTTAGAAGTCTTCATGAAATAGTAAAAAAATCAAACAATTTACCAGTGGGCATTTCACTTCATACTCTTAGACATACTTTTGGCTCAACGCTTATTCGTAATCATGTTGAAGTTTCCGTAGTAAGTTCAATCATGGGACACGCAAATATCATGGTGACATATAATAAGTACATTCATGTAATCAATGAAGAAAAAGCAAAAGCTATGGAACTTGTAGAAGTCATTTAAAAAATGGGTTGTTTTTGGGTTATAGAATATAATACATAGCTTAATCCCCTGTAAATAAAGGGGTTGAAAGGCTATGATATAGGGTTCGACTCCCCGCAGCTCCACTATTTATTAAATGTTGAAACAACCAAATTTTTGGTTGTTTCAACATTTTTTTCTTAATATTTGTATTTAAATCTTAAATCCTTTATACTATTACATATTAAAAGATTATTAAGTAACAAATAAACGGGAGAAATTTTAAAATATGGAATACGATTTTTTGAAACAGTTTTCAAAGAGAATGAAGATTGTTGGTATGTTCTCAACATTGATAAAAAACAGTTGGCAGAAGACTACCTGGAAACAGTTCGGTTTTGAGACAATGGACGAGCAGGTGAATATGATATATGCGGTTCTTTTGTTCATTATGGAGTATTCACTCAGGGAGCAGCCTTGTACGATTGATGATATATCAGTCTTTGTTGATGATGTATGTAACAGGTATCTGAAAAAAAGTCTTTCTTACGAAAAAAGCAGGGAGCTTGCTGAGTTTATTATAAATATTGTTTTGTGTGATGAAGGTCATGCGATGTATTTTGACTGTTTTGAGTTTGAAAAGCGTGAATATAAAAAGAAAAATATAAGTTATCTGTCAAATGAGGTGGTCTATCTTGATGGTGATATAAAAAGAACAAGCTACAAACTTACTGATAACGGATATAATCTGGTATTATCGACACTCGAAGTCGAAAACAATATGAAGCTTACGATACATGAGATGATATTTAAGATGCACTTAGAACGGGCTACATATGATCAGGCACTTGATGAGGTTAAAAATATTTTTAATATGCTGCGCATACAGCTTCAGAAAATACAGGAGGCGATGGATAAGATAAGGCGAAATGCACTTAATTATTCTATTGAGGATTACGAGCAGATTTTAAATGAAAATATGACTGCCATAAGTGATACAAAGCACAAGTTTATGGAGTACAGGCGTGTGGTTAGAAACCGTGTTAAAGAACTAGAAGATGAAAATATAAATATTAAGGCTTTGAGTGATGAGGATATGGAAAAACTTCATAATCTTCAGGATATTGAGAGATATTTGAGCAGGTCGATAGATGAACATCAGAAGATATTAAATAAACATTTTGACCTTAAAGATCTTTATTCTCATGAGCTTGAGCAGATGTCAAAGATGACGCTTATTAAAAGGTTTTCTATCAGAAATGATCTGTATGACAAAATTATTGAGCATCCGGGCAGTCTTGTAAATATAAATCAGTTTTTAAATCCGCTTTTTAGAAATAATCCGGAGAAAGTTTACAATCTGAATAAGTGTATTCAGTATCAGAAGCCGCTCAGAGAGAAAAATGATGATGAAGAAGAAGAAAAACTTGATTTTGATGCTATGGACTATGAGGAGCAAAAGGAGAGAAAACTCAGGGAAAAGTTAAAAAAATATCAGTCCAGTATGGAATTTCTTGTTGAAAGGACAATGGAGAATGATGGCGAGATTGATTTAGCTTCAATGAGTAGTCTGCCAGAGGAACAGAAGAAAGTGTTTATTCCGAATGCTGAAATGTTTAAGGAGATAATGGTTGAGTTTATTAAAGCCGGAAGTATTGATATTGATGAACTTAGAAAAGAGAGAAGAAATATAGTTGCGGAGGAAAGCTGTAGTTTTCAGCTAAATGAAATGATATTAAAAATTGCTGATGAGAGAAAAAATTCACAGATTAAACGGATAACCGTAAGAAGATGTGATGACGGACAGACAGTTTGTTTTAAGGATGTTTACAATGAATTTGGTGACAGACGAAATATATATTGTTCTAATGTTCAATTTAGATTTGAGAAAGAAATGGAGTAGTTATGGCATACGAGGCAGAAGAAGTAAAGATAAGTCAGGAAATATTTTGTACGCTTATTTCAAAACATGAATTAAGGGAGGAAGATAATAAGGAGCTGTTTGAAGGTTACACACAAAATCCAAGAATAATGAATCTTGTGAAAAGTCAGGGTGAAATTGCGGATTGTACAGTAGAAAGATATGGAAGTGTGATATATCTTATACCTGCTGAAGACAACGATTTTCTCGGGTTTTCAAAGCAGGAATTAAAAGCGAAACTCTGTAAGTCAGGAGCTACGGACAAGGATTATTATCTGTCACAGTTTGTTATCCTTACAATGCTTACAGAATTTTATGACGGTCAGGGGAGCAGCAGTAAATCAAGAGAATATATTAAGGTCGGTGAACTTATAAATCTGGTTTCAGACAGACTTATACAGGCTGGAAATAATATGACCGAGGAGGAAGAGGAAAAGACAGGGCTTGCATTTTCAAATATGCTTGAAGCATACACGGCACTTAGAAGTGACGAAAAGGGAAGAAAGACAAAGACGACAAAAGAGGGTTTTGTCCACAGGATACTGACCTTTTTACAGGAACAGGGACTTATAGAGTATATAGAGAGAGATGATATGATAAACACAACAAAAAAACTTGACAGTTTTATGGACTGGAATTTGTTAAATCAGAACAACTATATAAGAGTGAGCAAAGTTTTGGGAATCAGTGATGAAAAGGAGAAGGTAAAAGGTGAGTAAGATAAATACACTTCGTATCGTAAACTTAAATTATAACAATAATTCTATCAAGATAAGTGATGAAGCATTTCAGTTTAATGGTGAAAGTACGCTTATGTCACTTAGAAATGGTGGCGGAAAGACAGTGCTGGTGCAGATGATGACGGCACCATTTGTGCATAAAAGATATAGGGATACAAAGGATAGAAAGTTTGAGAGTTATTTTACGACAAACAGACCGACTTTCATTATGGTCGAGTGGGTGCTTGACGGGGAAGCCGGTTATGTGCTTACCGGAATGATGGTAAGAAAAAATCAGGAGGTTTCGGATGGGGAGGCTCATGATGAACTTGAGATGATAAATTTTGTATATGAATATACTGCCAGATGTGAAAATGACATATATCATATACCTATAATAAATGAGACTGAATCAGGTATGACATTAAAAAACTGGGGTTCATGTAAAAAGGTATTTGAAAAGCTTAAAAGAGAAGATGGTATGCATTTTAATTACTATGATATGGATATGCCTGCCCAGTCAAGAATGTATTTTGAAAAGCTTAAGCAGTACCAGATAAATTATAAAGAATGGGAAACTATTATAAAAAAGATAAATTTAAAAGAATCTGGACTTTCAGAGTTGTTTACGGATTGCCGTGATGAAAAAGGTCTTGTTGAAAAGTGGTTTTTAGAAGCAATAGAGAGTAAACTCAATAAAGATGGAAACCGCATTTTAGAATTTGAGACTATAATAAAAAAATACGCAAAACAGTACAGGGACAATCAGACAAAAATTCAGAGAATGAAAAATCTCAGAGGTTTTTTAGAAGAAGCATCGGGCATAAGAGTATATGCAGATGAATATGTCGATTACACTGAGAAAAGAAAAAATAAAGAAAATGATATTGCATGGTTTAATGTGATATTAAATGAGTTAAATGCAGAAGCTGAGGAAAGAAAAAGACTTCTTGACGAAGATATAAGAAAAAAACAGATAGAGATTTCAGATATAAAATATGAAGAAGTATCATATAATATTCATTCATTAGAGGCAAAAAAGGAAAGACTCATACATGAATACGAGCAGATAACACTTGAAAAAGGTCAGGTTGCAAAAGAAAAAGACAGGCTTGAGAATAAGAGGGCAAAGCTTCTTTGTGCGAGAGAAAATGAAGAAAAAAATGCTGCTCTTGCAGAATGTAGAAAGATTGAGAGCCGTCTTGAAGCATCAAAAAAGAGTGAGGAACAGAAAGAACCTGAAAGACAGGAACTTGGAAAAACACTTTTTAAACATTACAGCAGGGCAGTTTCGGAGTGCGAGGCTGAAATCGCAAATACAAGAGAAAATATAAAAAAGCAGGAAAAGCAGGAAAAAGAGTACAACCAAAGTAAGTCCGACTGTTTTAAACAAAAGGATGACAATTCATTACAGATAGGAAAATGTCAGGCAAAGATTTCAAATTATGATGTGATTGAAGAACAGTTTAATAAAAAATACGAAGAAAAGCTTTGCAGAAATATTTTAGGTGTTTATGAGACGGGGGCATTAGAATTAAGAGATGATGAGTATAAAAAAGAAATATCGAAGATACAAAAAGATATAGTTTCTCTTAAACAGGAAAAGGTGAAAAATGATGATGATTTTGTAAAATATGTAAGAAAGCAGGATGATCTCAGAAATGAGATTATGGAGAAAAAGAGCAAGCTGGCATCAGAGAGAGAAATATGTCTTGATTTTGAGGAGCAGTTAAAAATAAGACAGGATATTATGAAACATTTTCTTGTAAGTGAAAATGATGTTTATAACAAGGAAGTGATACTTAAGGGTGCAGACAGAAAGCTTAAGGAGATAAGTGCTGCAAAAAGGTTGTTAGAGCGTGAGAGCGAGCAGACAAACACAGAGATAAAACTTCTTGAGAATGGAAGATTGTTGGAGGTTTCAAAAGAGTTTGATGAATATCTGTCATCTATGGAGATTGAATATATATATGGTATGGAGTGGCTTTCAAATAATGGGAGAAGTATGGATGAAAATAAAAAGATAGCTGCCAATAATCCATTTATTCCATATGCGGTAATAATCTCCGGTGAGGATTTTAAAAAGCTGTTGGCAGATAAAAATAAGGTATTTACTTCAAATCCGGTGCCGATTGTAAAGAGAGAGGAGCTTGAAGATGGTTTTATAAATGATGAAACAGGTGTTGTAGAACTTGAAAAGATAAGCTTTTATCTGAAATTCCAAGAGGAACTTCTCAATGATAGCAAACGATATGAAATCATAGAACAAAAAAAGGAAAAAAGCAGGAAAATACAGGAAAACATTGAGAGAAGAGATGAAGAATATAAGGAGTATTTTTCTAAACAGGAATGTATAAAAAATCAGACGATAGAAAGTGACAGTATAGAAAGCAGCAGGGGACTTATTGATACACTTGAGAGTGAAAATGTTAAGATGCAGGCTGAACTTGAAAATCTGGAAAGTTTGAAAAGAAAGATTACCTTAGTAAACGAACAGATAAATCAGAATGTAACAGCACTGAATGATAAAAAAAATCTTGCAGGGATAAGATTGCAGGATTTCGAGATGCTTAGAGAAAGTTATAATGATTACTGCGATGCAAAAGAGGAAAAAATACGACTTGACAAGAAAAATGAAGATATTGACAATAAGCTGAACATTATTACAGAAAAACTTAATAACCTTATCGAGGATATCAAAGCGGATGAAAAAACTGAGATGAAGAAGAAACAGGAGCTTCTTGGACTTCAGGAAAGATATGAATATTTTGAAAAATTTAAGGGAAAATCAGAAGATGTTGATAAGGCGTCTTATACTTTGCTTGACGAAGAGGAAAGGATTTCAAAAGAGGCAGCTTACAATGCCCTTTTAAATGATTATTCAAATGAAGTGAAACTTCTTACAGAGCAGTATAACAGTGCCAACAGGAGATTTCTTAAGAGTAAGCAGGAGTTAGCAGAACTGCTTGCAAAATACCGTATTAAAAAAACAGACATTGAAAAGACAAGGTATGATAAAGACGATAAGGCAGAATTAGATGAACGCATATCTGCTAACAATATGGAGTTACAGTTGTATGATGAAAAACTTAACAAAGTCAATACGCAGATAACCAAAAAAGAGTCAGACATTGAGCACGCTTACAAGGATATGTATAGGATTGCTGAAAAGAAAGAGCCAATTAGCAAGGATAAAATATCTGACACAAACTTTAAAGACAGGATAATTATAATACAAAATGAGATAAGAGACACCAGACTTGACCTTGACGGAGTTACAAGTCTTTGCAGGGGATATGAAGCAAATATTTCTGCACTTGCCGAATATAGTGATTTAAAGGTTGAGGAAACCGATGAGCATATAAAGAAAGAGGATATTTTTGGAAAGTCGGTAAAAGAAATTGATAAGTTCAGGGGCATGATGATAAGAGATTACAGAGAACTTATTGAAAATGAGAGAAAGCAGAGTAATGTTATCACAAGACTTTTAAACGAGATGGCAAGAAAAAATATCTTTAGGGATGAATTTTTCCAGAAGCCTATCGAAGTATTATTATCACTTACGGATAACGCAGTCAATTTCATGAAACAGCTTGATATACTGGTTTCATCTTACGAAAGTATGATAGAAAAACTTGAGGTAGATGTTGCCATCGTTGAAAAGGAGCGTGTAAGGATAGTTGAACTTCTTGAGGAATATGTAAGGGATGTCCATGAGGAGCTGGGCAAGATAGATGGAAATTCAACGATAAAAGTGCATGGAGAGAGTAAGAAAATGCTTAAGATAACTCTGCCTGAGTGGTATGAGAATGAGGAGATATACCATCTTAAGATACAGGATATTCTTGAAGAGGTTACTGCAAAGACGATAAAGGCATTAGAGGAAAATAAAAATCCTGATGATATAACAGGGCTTTATATCAACACGAAGTATCTATACGATACGGTGGCAGGTACGGGTAATGTCCGCATAAAACTTTATAAGATAGAGGAGCAGAAAGGAAGAGAAATTTCATGGTCAGATGTTGCGAAAAATTCAGGTGGTGAGGGATTTTTGTCGGCATTTATAGTTCTGTCAAGTCTGCTCTACTATATGAGAAAAGATGTGTCAGATGTATTTACCAATTATAATGAGGGAAAAGTGCTTGTTATGGACAATCCTTTTGCACAGACAAATGCTTCACATCTTTTGAAACCGCTTATGGATATGGCAAAAAAGACAAATACGCAGCTTATCTGCCTTTCAGGTCTTGGTGGTGATTCAATATATGACAGATTTGACAATATTTATGTGTTAAATCTTGTGGCGGCAAGCTTGAGAAACGGAATGCAGTATCTTAAAGGGGAGCACACAAGAGGAGATGAACAGGAAACAATGATAGCAACGCAGATACAGGTTACACAGCAGGAGCTTATGTTCTAAAATATATAAAATTGTATTTTAAGTATTATACGACATGATGTTGTTGAGAGAGTACATTATTCTGAAATGGAGGTGTCATGGGTAGTAGATGAAATGTTATAAGATTAAATACAGACTTGGCATAACACATAGTGTTGACAATAATGAAAAGAACAAGCATAATCATATATTAGAAGGAGAAATATTTGCAAAACCGTCGGATGATGATTTTGTTGAATTTTCCGATATGGAGAACATGGTGAATGAAACACTTGAAGAATACAAAAACAAATATTTAAACGATTTGGAAGAGTTTAATGGGGACGCAAATATTGAAAATGTAGGAGAAGTTTTTTGGAAAAAACTTTTCATGGTTTTTGAAAAAAATGGTTGGGCATTGATAAGGCTTGAAATTGGAGAAAATCCATTGAGGATATATTCAGTTTCAACTGAGGAAATAAGAATGTAAAGATTAGTTTTGTTTTTTTATTTAAAAGGGGAGAGATTTATGGTAAGACTAGAGAAAACGATTGTTGCAGGAAGTATGGCATTGCTGCTTGCAGGAACATCATTTTTTATGCCGCAGAATAAAGCTATGGCGGCAAGAACGATAAAAATTGATGGAAATCCTTCAGAGTGGGATGGAATTCCTGCATATAAGTCAAATGATTCAAAGATTGCAAAATGGTCTGTGTCAAAGAATGATGACTATGTATATTTTTATGTTCAGCAAAATGGTGGAAATATATATGGACAGCCTATAACATCTACAAACTTTATTATCAAATATGAAGATGGAAGCAGTGACGGAATACGTTTTGAAGCAAATATGAATGCTGTTAAAAACGGAACTTTTGGTGATATAGATGGTGTAGGTGATAAAGATAAGGCATCAGAGCCAAGTCAGGAAAAAGATAAGTATGAAACTGAATTCAGGATACCTCAGAAATTTTTTGGCGGTAAAAAATACACATTGGAATATTGTGGGACAAAGGTCAAAAGCGATGATATTACTGACTTAAAGTCAAAGGATGAAGAGACGAAGAGTGACTATGTATATAAGGGTATAAAGATTGATGGAAATTTCTCAGACTGGAATGCTGTTGACAAAAAAGATGTTACGGGTAACACTGAGAAAAACAATAACTTATCAAAGGCTGCGGTTGTATTTGACGGGGATTATATTTACATATATCTTAAGGAAACTTCAGATGGTGCAGCTTTAGCATCAGGAAGTTATTCAAGAGGTGCATATGAGCTCCTCACTGATACAGGAAGAAGAACATCTTTAAAGCTGGTAAAAAAAGATGGAAAATATCAGGTTGAGGTAAATGACTATGTAACCCATCAGATGAAGGGTGAAAGTATAAAAGTAGAACATTCAAATCTACAGTATGAAATTTCAGTACCTGTTTCTGCACTTAAACAGTACAATAAAAAGTTTTCATTTGGATATTACTGTGCAGATAAACCACTTGTGGAAGATATAGTAAATATTGACAAGGGTTCATCGCATGGTGCACTTAACAAGAAGTTTGATGGAATAACATATGATGGTGAGTATAGCGACTGGGACGATTATCCACATTCACTTATAGAATATTCTACACAGGGTGGACAGACTGATGATTCGGAGGCTGCTTTATATGCATCTGACGGATATTTGTACGGTCATGTAAAATCACTTCTTCATAAGACAACTGAGGGGAAAAATGAGTTTATGCCGTTTGCGGTAAGAGCCAATAAAAATGATAAGACATCAATTTCTTTCAGATTTGTTTCTGTTGACAAGGATGGAAATATAAACTGGAATCCAAAGCTTACAAATCTTGAAAATGGAACATATGAGTTTACACTTGTAGATATAGGCTCATGGACGACTTATAAAAATGTATCAGATAAGGGGTTTATTGATTATGGAAAGATTAAGATAACAACAGGCAGCAAATATGATGAGATGGAATATCGAATTTATATGAACAAACTTGCTAAGAAATTTGGTCTTGATGAAAATGAGATGAAAGTTTTGCAGGCACAGTATATAAATATAGGTGAAGAGTGGGTGACATATGCGGGTACTTCTACAGGTCCTTTTGTGGGGGTTACAATGTGTTGTCTTACGGCAGCAGGTGTACTTTCATACAAAAAAAGAAAAGATAAAAAGAGCATGATGAGGATAGCTGAATGATTAGATATATAATACTTTTGATATTTCTGGTTGTGTGGTTATACATACTTCATGTGACTAAAAAAGCAAAATTACCATTCTGGCATTTCCTATGGGGAAGTGCCGGATTGTTTGTAATCATTTTTGTCGGATTTAAAGATGTACTTACACAGCCTATGGCAAATATTGTAGCAGCGGTTGCCGGCATAGTTGGAAAAATGACCGGTGTATTTGAACCATATTATAAATATGGTATTATTTTTGTGGAATCAGCCAAAGATTCCATTACACTAAAGATTGATTTTGAATGTTCGGGTATTATTGAGATAACGGCATTTCTGTCACTTCTTATATTTTTTAATGTATATTCAAGATATGAAAAAGTCATTATAGGATGCATAGGAACGGTATATATTATTGTCGCAAATGCATTAAGAATAATACTGATATGTCTTATAATACATTTCAAAGGTGTGGATTATTATTATATTTCACATGCATTGATAGGAAGAATTTTCTTCTATATCTTGTCTATCATATTATATTTTTATGTATTTACAAAAGCTCAGATAATAAGTCAGAAGGTAGGAGGATTTGGATATGTCGATGATAATAAATAGATTTGTAAATTCTTTTGTCTTCTGGGCAGCGTGGATAATCATTCCGGTTATTATGGAGATAATACCGTCAATAGGAAGTATAGTTGTTCTTATAAAGAAAAAAATAAAACCGGTTAAATATGATATTCCTATAATATATCCGGAGATATCGCTTCTTATACCTGTTTATAACTCACAGGACTCGTTAGAGGCCTGTATCAGTTCGATATATGAAAGTGATTATCCGAATGACAAGATAAGGATATTTCTTGTGAACAATCAGGGGCAGGATAACAGTTTTAATGTGTTTGCTGAATGTCAGAAGAAGTTTCCGGAACTTATGATGCAGTGGTTAAATGCAAAGCAGGGAAAGTCAAAAGCTTTAAATCTTGCTTTATTTAACAGTGATGGAAAATATATAATTCATATTGACAGTGACGGAATACTTGAAAAAACTGCTCTTACCAATATGGTAAATAAGTTTGAGGCAGACCTGTCTATAGACTGTATGACAGGTGCGATAATGACAATGCCGGACCAGGTGGAAGAGTATAAGGGTTTCTTTGCAAAATTACTTAGAAAAATGGAGTTTATGGAATATGCACAGGCATTTCTTGCAGGAAGAAATTATGCATCTGAGCTGAATGCCATATATACATTGTCAGGTGCATTTTCAGCATTTAGAAAATCTACGGTGCTTAAATCACAGCTTTATAATACAGATACGATATGCGAGGATACGCAGATTACATTTCAGATGAAATATCTTCAGAAAAAGCGTGTTTATATGTGTGAGAATGCTATATTTTATGTTGATCCAATAGAAGATATGAATAAACTCTATACACAGAGACAGAGGTGGCAGAGAGGAAGTCTGGAAGTTTCACATCTGTTTATGAAAAAAAAGATGAATCCTTTGAAAATATTCACTGATGTTAATATAAGAACACTGATGTATGACCATACTTTTGCATTTCCAAGAATTATATGGTATCTTGCACTTATATGTCTTTTGTTTATGAAGTATTCTTTCACTTCAATAATTTATTCAACTTTGTTTATATTTCTGCTTTATATTTTGGTAGGATATTGTTATTATTTTACAACGATAGGTTTTTTATCAGGTTTCAAGAAATTAAGGAGATATTATGCAAGGCAGTGGTATATAGTACCATTACTTCCGTTTTTTAATTTTGTCGTATTTTTTATAAGATTTGCAGGGGTTATAAACAGTATAAATACAAACAGTGCATGGAAAACAAAGACATTTACGGAAGAAAAGAGAGCGTTCTTCAAGGTTATAAGAGATGAATTTATTATACCGATAAGAATTATCGAGAAGATTAAAAAAAATGTCAACACTGACTGATATGTTTTTGGAAGATTAAAAAGAGAATGGATGAGGAAGTTATAAAATGAATAAAAACAGAATATTTAAAAAGGTTTCATTTGCAATTATTGTATTTGCTTTAGTTGTGGGCTGTGTGGTTTTATACCAGACAAAAACATACAATAACAGTGTTCTTGAAATTTATGCGTCTCAGCAGGATCAGTATATAAAACTTGTATTGGATCAGATAAATCTTAAAAAAGATACATCTGGTTCAGGACAGGAAATGATAAGAGATATACTTGGGTCGATTGATGGCTCTGAAAAAGAGTATTGGACTTTGTCAAAGGAAGACTCTTTATTATTTGTAAAGGATGTAACAGAGAGTGACAGATACAGAGGACTTTCAACAGCATCGTATTATGTATCTGAAAGCGGACGGAGTTTTTTGAATAGTCTTGAAAAGAATAAAGTGAAGCATAGATTTATAAGTCAGTCAGGTAAAAAATATATTGCATCGGGTGTATTTTTTGAAGTAAATGGAGATGAATATAAAATATGTCTGCTTACGAATGAAAAATATATTATCAATAACAATGAGTTTATGCAGGCACAGATAATAATCCTAATAGGAGTTGTGCTTCTTGTTTTAATGCTTTTAGTAGTGTCGATGATTATGGCGGGCAATATAGATAAAAAACAGTCTCAGATTGACAAACTTAATGAACAGATTCAAAATAAAAATCTGAGCATTGAGAAGATTGAGAGTGAACTTAGTATGTTGAGTGAATATGATGTGAAAAACACTGTATTTAAAGAGAAAATAATAGATCGTTTTATGGAAAAATTAGAAAATAAAAATATAACATCAGTGATATTTGAAACAGTTGTTTTTAGTGATGCAGGTGCATATGACATTTTTTTAAAAAATTCCCAGTGGATGCTTGACAAAAAGACGCTTAAATTTGAAATAGACAGTGTCAAAGAAAAAAATGCGGTTATGCTTGTGTTTATAGGACATTCCGCAAATGAGGTTAAAAATATCATGCAGATGATAATCGGAGCAAATGATAAGTGCCTGACACCATGTGAATGGAGAAAATCCGATAAAAAGTTAAAAGAGTATTGCAATGATTATCTTAATAAGATAATAGAGCAGATTGGCTGACATAACAGCATCTGAAAATGTCAGGAGGAGAAATATGGCAACTAGACTTTACAGAGAATACAAATTTAAATTTTATCTTAATGCGAATCATTATATTATAATAAACGGAAAAAACGGTCAGACACATCCTCATACATGGGAATTTGTGTTTTATATAATGAAGAGTGAGGGAGAATTTGTTCTTTTTAACAAATTTGAGAAAGCAATAGAAGAGTATCTTGAAAAATTTCAGGGGAGAGTTATGAATGAGATACCTCCATTTGACACAATGATTCCAACATTGGAAAATATATCAGATTATTTTTGTGATGAGATAAGGAGCATAATAACGAAGCTTGGAGGAGAACTTGCTTTTATGGAGAGTAGTGAAACTCCGACAAGAAGTTATATTATCGATCTTAGGGATGGTCTTGATTTTAAAGAAAATATGTCTAAATTGACGGAAAAACAGGTGGATGAGGTTATGGAAAATATAATTGACAATATACTTGAGTGATATAATGCCTATGAACAGATATTTGTATCAATAATAGACATGGAAATGGGGAAAAGATGGTTTTAATTATAGGTTTAGCCGCTTTATTGTGCTGGGTATTAATAGGTTGCAGAACAAAGAGATATTTTGCAGGTATATTTACGGGATTGATATGGATGTTTATACCATACAATTTTTATAATGTTGTTGTAACCGAAAATATAAGTGCACTGCTCAGCACGGTAATCGTGCCGGTGGCAGTTTATACAAGTTTTGATTATATAAAAACAAAGCAGAAAATTATGCCGGTCATTACCGCGGTTGCTTTGCTGATACTCAGGCAGCTTGATGCATATACTGCGGCAGTGATTTCAGGCTGCATGGTGATACTGCTTTTATTATGGAAAATAGTAAATGAAGAAAAACATGGTATTATAGCACCTGCAGCAGCAGTTCTTTTGCCAAATATCGTAACAATATATCAGTCATTAGCAGGAAAGGGATTTTATCGTGAAAATTTTTGTATCTCGGAAGATACGATTATTTTTTCAATTAAAGATGTGTTAAATCCTGTGTATAATCTTAGACATGATGAGTCTATATATTATTTTGGAATAGTTATTTTGTTATGTGCTGTATTTGGATTTATATGCAGTCACCGAAAAACGAATATAATGTTTTTATATGGCATATTTCTTATGGTATTTACGGTAAATCCGATTGCAGGATGGTTTGTAAAGAAAACAGGTTTTAGAAGTGACAGATTATATGTTCTGGCTATTATGTCATATACCAGCATATTTGTGGCATTTGTCATGTGGGAAACATTAAAACTTAAGATATATATTGCATTATGTATATTGCTTTGTATGGATATGATTCCCTCGGCATATCTGACATATCAGAAACGAGATAATTTTGTGACATTTTCAGAAGAGAATGATGTATCTGACAGTATTTTGAAGGAAGCACAGAGAGTAACAAAAAATAAGATGATTCTTGCGGGAAAACTTAATGAAGATAAGATTACGGATAAAATTGCGGAGGCAATGGATCTTGGAGAATACCTTTATGTTTTTGACAGGTGTATTTCGGCAGGCTATGATACCGTAGTTTTAGAAAAGTCTAAAATGAGAAACCAAGATGCCGACATATATATGGTTGAGGATGCCGCAAAAAAAGAAAATTACAGGCTTATATCATCAAATAAGTATTATATACTTTTTCACCATGACAAATGTGATAATAGCAATTTTAAAGTAGAAAACAGTTACAAAGCGATAGGAATAGGTGATAAGGTACATCAGTTGGCGATGATATATCCTCAGATTTATGAAAGTGATGAGACAAATATAGAAAAATATTCGGCATCGGAATTGTCAAAATATGAGACTGTTTATCTTAGCGGATTTACATATGATGATAGGGATGATGCGGAAAATATAATAAAAGATGTTGCAAAGAGCGGAACAAAAGTGGTGATAAATGCAGACAATATTCCTTATGACATGAAGACAAGAAACAAAGCACTTCTTGGGGTTAGCTGCAACAGCATAAATTTTGAAAACGGTTATCCTACATTGATAATTGACAAAAAGGAGATATTAACAGAGCTGTTTGATGAAGAGTATGCACAGTGGCAGGGTGTGTATATAAATGGTCTTAAAAATGTTGATGGATATTTTAAAGAAAACGGTCAGAATATTGATTTTATGGGAAGTATTAAAGACAAAAATATAAATTTTGTCGGCATCAATCTTATAAGTCATTATGCTATAACATATGATGATACACTGAAAAAGTATATTGACAATCTCGTTGGATTTAAACAGGAGGATGCACCACAGCATGAAATAGTTATAAAAAACAAATGATAACATAAACATGATACAAAAAGCTTTTTAAAGATATGTTTAGCATAAAGTCTAAGGCTTTGCAGACAATAGTATGTAGTGCACAGACTTATAGACTGAAATTGTAATAGTGTGGTATTGGTACAAATGTATGGATTTATAGTGCAGACATATCATTTTAAAGAGGTGTATCATGAAAAGAAAATTATTTATAGTGATGACTGTCGGTATGATAATCTTATTTACGATAATGCCGTCAGTTGTGAGTGAGGGAGCAAAAGACGGGCTGCTGTTATGGTTTATGGCAATAGTCCCGTCATTGCTTCCTTTTATGATTTTGTCCGGAATATTGGTGAAATTAAAAACCACAAAATACATAAACCGTTTTTTAAGACCACTTTTTGGGTTAGTGTTTGGGGTAAGTGATGGCGGAAGTTATCCAATACTTATAGGGTTTCTTGCCGGATGTCCTATCGGGGCAAAAACGGCTGCACAGTTGTATAAGGACGGAGAGATAAAGAGGGAAGAAGCCCAGTATCTTATGATGTTTTGCAATAATTTAAGCCCTATGTTTCTTATTGAATTTATCGGGGTAAAATGCCTTGATGTAAAAAATCCGTTTTTGATATTTGTCGTTGTCGCAGGTTCAGCGGTGATAAATGCATGGATAGTGAGAAAAAAATTGACGGTGAGAGAAAAATCTTCTCATGGTAGCCGGGATAAAAAAATGATTGTGAATGTATATAAAAATGGAAGTGATGGAAAAAGTTTTAATGTCTGGAAGAAATTAAGTTACAAGAAAGCGGAGAGAATAGGAGAAAGTGTTAAGTTTGAAAAAAATCTTAATGACGGTAAAAAATTGAGCAATAGGAAAGATGAGAGAAGCAGAGAAAATGTTAAGACTGAAAAAAATTATCCGGTGATGGATGCCGTTGATGAGAGTATTGCGGATTCGTGTGAAACAATATTAAAAATAGGCGGTTACATAATATTATTTTCAATAATAACGAGTATAATAGAATATATAATTCCTGAAAAATACGATGTGGCAGGGTGCATTGCCGCAGGGATAACAGAGGTCAGTACAGGTGCGATGCAGCTCGCAGGGAATGAATGGCTGTCCGGTATAAGAGTGATTATGACAGATGCGAAAACTATTGTTACGGTCTGGCTGTGTGCCTTTGGCGGAATTTCAAGTGTTGCACAGACATACAGTGTACTGTCAGGAACAGACTTATCAATAAAAAAGTATGTGATTGCAAAGATAAGGCAGGGATTTATTGCAGTAATACTTGCATTATTGGTGTTCAGGATATAAAATATAGGGAGTGTGAAATGGAGGTTATTTTATTATGGAAAGAAAAAATGCTTGGAAATCATATGATGAAAACAACAAAAAAGAGTTAGAAATACTTTGTAAAGAATATAGAGAATTTCTGTCGGCAGGAAAGACAGAAAGAGAATGTGTAAAACAGATAATCGCACAGGCTGAGAGTGCAGGCTACAGAAATCTTGATGTTTACCTTAAATCTGGTGAAAAACTTAAATGTGGCGATAAAATATACTCAGTGTGCATGAATAAGACGGTTGCAATGTTCCAGATAGGAAAAGAGCCGCTTGATAGTGGAATGAATATATTAGGGGCACATATCGACTCACCCAGAATGGATATAAAGCAGAATCCTTTGTATGAGGACAGTGACCTTGCATATCTCGATACACATTATTACGGCGGTATCAAGAAATACCAGTGGGTAACAATTCCTCTTGCAATCCACGGTGTTATCGCAAAGAAAGATGGAAGTGTTGTCGAGGTAAATATAGGAGAGAACGATGACGATCCTGTATTTTGTGTGAGCGACCTTCTTATACATCTTGCTGCAAATCAGATGGAAAAGAAAGCTTCAAAAGTTATCGAGGGCGAAAAACTTGATGTTTTAGTCGGAAGCATACCACTTAATGATGAGGAAAAAGAAGCTGTATCAAAGGGTGTACTTGCAATATTAAAAGAAAAATACGGAATGGAAGAAGAGGACTTTATGTCATCAGAGCTTGAGGTAGTACCGGCAGGAAAGGCAAGAGAACTCGGCTTTGACAGAAGCATGATAATGTCTTACGGACAGGATGACAGAGTATGTGCTTACACCTCGCTTGCTGCAATGCTTGGAACTGATGCCGAGCTTGAAAAAACAGCCTGCTGTCTTTTAGTAGACAAGGAAGAAATCGGAAGTGTCGGTGCAACAGGAATGCAGTCGAAATTCTTTGAAAATGTAGTGGCAGAACTTATAAGTCTTGAGGGTGATTATAATGACCTTAAACTTAGAAGATGCCTTGCAAACAGCAAGATGCTTTCATCAGATGTAAATGCAGGCTATGACCCGCTTTTTGCAGATGCATTTGAAAAGAAAAACGCATCATTCTGCGGACGCGGAGTTGTATTCAGCAAATTTACGGGAAGCCGCGGAAAATCAGGTTCAAATGATGCAAACGCAGAGTATATAGCAAAACTCAGAAAGATAATGGATGACAACAATGTGCATTATCAGATGGCAGAACTTGGAAAAGTAGATGTAGGTGGCGGCGGAACAATCGCTTATATCATGTCACTTTACGGAATGGAAGTAATCGACTGTGGTGTAGCTATATTAAATATGCATGCACCGTGGGAGATAGCAAGCAAAGCAGATGTTTACGAAGCAAAGAAATGCTATGAGGCATTCCTTAAAAATTAGAGATAAAGAACTGAAGGGAAAATAGATTTATGGTTGTTGACTTAAAAGAAAGCAGAAAAAAGATTGATAATATTGATAAGGAGATAGCAAAGCTCTTTGAAGAAAGAATGAAAGTTGCAACGGATGTTGCAGCGTATAAAAGAAGTACGGGAAAAAAAGTCTTTGACCCCGTTAGAGAAGAAGAAAAGATAAAGACTCTCAGAGAACTTACAACTGATGAATTTAATAAGACAGGAATAGAAGATCTCTTTAGACAGATAATGTCAATAAGCAGAAAGTATCAGTATAAAGTTCTTGGAAGTGAGACAAATGAGCTGCTGCCATTTAAGCAGGTGGACAAGCTCGATGTTGACAAAGATACAAGAATCGTATGCTTCGGAGAACATGGGGCATATACTGAGCAGGCGATGGAGGAAGTATTTGGAACAGATATAACCTCCATGAACAGGCTTTCTTTTAAGGAGGTACTTGAGACAGTAGCAAACGGTGAGGCAAAATACGGAGTGATACCTATTGAAAACACTTCAACAGGTGGAATAAACGACACATATGACCTTCTTCTCGATTATGATATAACAATAGTTGCTGAGCATGTTGTAAAAGTTGAGCAGGCACTTTTAGGTAAGCCGGGAGCAAAAATATCAGATATAAAAAAGGTGTATTCACATCCGCAGGGAATCATGCAATGTTCAAAATTTATAAGAGAACACAATATGGAAAGTGAATCATACATGAGCACATCAAGTGCGGCAAAGAAAGTGGCAGAGGAAGATGATATCTCTCAAGGAGCTATTGCAAGCACAAGAGCCGCAAAGCTTTTCGGACTTGATGTGTTAAAAGAAAGTATCAACTTTGAAAGCAGCAATTATACGAGATTTATTATAGTCACAAATCAGAAAGTATTCCTTTCAAATGCAAATAAAATAAGTCTTTCATTTGAGATAAAGCACCAGGCAGGAGCACTTTACAATATGCTCTCAAACTTTTATTACAATGACTTAAATCTTACAAAGATAGAGTCAAGACCGATAGAAAACAGGAATTGGGAGTACCAGTTCTTTGTAGACATTGAGGGAAACTTAAATGATCCGGGTGTGCGGAACGCACTTGCCTGTATAAGTGAGTGTGCAAAACAGTTAACAATACTTGGAAATGTGAGAACGAAGTAAAAAAATAGTACAATAAAAAGCAGGGAGAGATATAAAGTTGTTGACACAGTATTTGTGCCTGAAAATGATAAAATATCTTTACTGCTTTTTGTTGATTAAAGAAAGGCGGACATATTTACATGAAAAAAGGAAACATATATGAGGGTGTTGTAAAGAAAGTTGAATTTCCAAACAAGGCATATGTTGATGTGATAGAGAAAGACGAAAACGGAAATGAACAAAAAACACTTACACTTGTAAAAGGTGCGTTACCCGGACAAAAAATAAAATTCAGGGCAAAAAAAGTCAGAAAAGATAAGAGTCAGGGAATACTTTTGGAAGTAACAGAAAAATCACCGCTTGAAACAGCAGAACCAATGTGCTGCCGGTTCGGAAAATGCGGCGGATGCAGTTACCAGACATTACCATATGAAAAACAGCTTGAACTTAAGAGAAATCAGGTGCTTGAGATAATAGATAATGTATATAAGACACTCGACTCATCTTTGGGGATAAAAAAAGATTATATATATGACGGAATACTGCCAAGTCCTGAAATCAAAGGCTACAGAAACAAGATGGAATTTTCATTCGGTGATGAATACAAAGGAGGACCACTTACACTCGGTCTTCATAAAAAAGGCAGTGTCCATGATATAGTAAATGCCTCAGGCTGTCAGATAGTAGATGATGATTATTCAAAAGTAATAGACTGCATAGTAGAATATTTCAGGGAAAAACAGATACCGCATTACAATAAAAATACTCATCAGGGTGTTCTCAGGCATCTTCTCGTAAGAAGAGCGGTATCAACAGGAGAGCTCCTCGTTGCACTTGTCACATCATCACAGCAGGATATATCTGAGTATGTCAGTGAAGTATCAGAAAAATTAAATGGACTTAAGTATAATGGAAAATTAACAGGATTTATCCATATCATAAACGATGGATTAGGGGATGTGGTAAAAAGTGACAAAATGCACATCATTAGCGGAAAAGACTGGTTTACCGAAAAGATATTAGGACTTCAGTTTAAAATATCACCGTTTTCATTTTTCCAGACAAACACAAAAGGAGCTGAGGTGCTTTACACAAGGGCAAGGGACTATGTGCTAGGAGGAGAAATGGCAGGAGTCGGTAAAAATAGCGTTGGCGTTGGAATGGATGTTGAAAACTCAAGGATTAATGGCGTATGTTCAGAAATGACTGCTGGCAGTTCTGATATTGTAGATGGATATTCTGAAAAGGGTGCCAAAAATGTTGATTTAGCTGACATATACTCTGAAAAGACGGAAAATCTTGAGACAAAAACAAATGCAGGATTTAAGGATAAAGTCGTTTTTGACCTTTACAGCGGAACAGGAACGATAGCACAGATAATAGCACCTGTTGCAAAGAAAGTTATAGGTGTTGAGATTGTGGAAGAAGCAGTTGAGGCTGCAAAAGAAAATGCAGCGATAAACGGTCTTGACAACTGTGAATTTATAGCAGGTGATGTGCTTAAGGTGATAGATGAGATAGACGAGAAACCTGATTATATAATACTTGACCCACCGAGAGAGGGAATACACCCTAAGGCAATCAGAAAGATAATTGACTATGGAGTGGAGAATATAGTTTATATTTCATGTAAACCGACGAGCCTGTCACAGGATCTTGCTACATTCGAGACATTTGGGTACCATGTGGAGAGGGTTAGCAATGTGGATATGTTCCCGGGAACGGTGCATGTGGAGACGGTCTGTTTGCTCACGAGAAAAGCCCAATAAGTCAAAGGTTTTTGCCGATAAAGGGTAAAAATGGTTGTGTGTTTCAGTTTCCGCAGAGTAAAGATATAATCGGATGTTTACCCCAAGGGATAGGCTTTTGGAAATAAGAAATATACATTTTGGCGAAAGGATACTTTTTCGCAAAAATCAGTTTACAAAGGAGATTATTATGGCAAAAGATATTAAAGTTTATGATTTGTTGATTTCATGCCCTTCTGATGTTTCGGAATATGTTGAAATGTTAGAAAAAGAGGTAAATCATTTCAATAATTTTTTCGGTCGAAAAAATAATATTATTGTAAGAACTAGACATTGGTCGAAAGATTCCTATTCAGAATTTGGAAATCAGCCACAGGAATTATTAAATAAGCAAATTGTAGATTCTTCAGATATGGCCTTAGGTGTTTTTTGGACAAGATTTGGAACACCTACAGAAAATTATGGCTCTGGAACGGAAGAAGAAATTGAAAGAATGCTTTCTATGGGGAAGCAAGTTTTCTTATATTTTCTAGATAAACCGTTGAGTCCATCGAAAATAGATCAAGAACAATATAAAAAAATACTGTTATTTAAAGATAAACATAAAAGTGAAGGAATATTTTTTACTATTCAGGATGAAAAAGCTTTAGTAAATAAGTTTAGAGAGAATTTAGAACTTTATTTTGATAGCATTACGAGAGGTGAAGAATTTAAAAAGAGTAGTAGTAAAAAAGAGATTCTTTGGGTAGATGATAGACCCGAAAATAATGTTTATGAACGGAACATACTTGAAAAATATGGATTAACTTTTTCATTAGCATTATCAACACAGCAGGCATTACATTATATGAAACATAACAAATTTGCTCTTATTATTTCTGATATGGGTAGAAAGGAAGGAATTCGAGAGGGATATGTTTTATTAGAAGAAATTCGCAAAATGGATAAGAAAATCCCATTTATTATTTATGCTGGTTCAAAGAAAAAAGAACATGTTGATGAGGCATTAAGACGTGGAGCGCAGGTGTGTACTAATAATCCCGGAGAATTGATTGATTTAGTATTAAAAAATCTATTAAAAAATTAGGACAATATTAAAAAAATATTTGAGTTACATAATTCCTTTGACGGTGAATATTGAAACCGTTTGTCTGCTTTCAAGGAAACCTTGATTTTCTGCGGTTTGTAGAGTATTAAGGAAGAAAAATGGATGTGTGTTTTGTAGCTTTATGAATGAACCATTTGAATATCGGAGCAGAGGGGTGTTTTGAGACTCTGCTGAATAATAGGCTTTTGCTAAAAGGTATCACTTTTGCGAAAATGTATGATACCTCCCGGCAGGAGCCTTTTTGTATAAAGATAACTTGATTTATAAATCTTACTGATGTAATATTTGTGTAGATGTAACAGGTGTTTACAAGGGAAATTTTTTTACATTGAAATCCTACACATGTAATAAAAAATGAGAAGATGCTTGTATTTAGAATGTTGATGTAAAAATTGTTCGTGGGTTAGGAAGTAAAAGTTAAAAGAAGTTACAGAAGAAAGGAAGATTTTGTGATGAAACTAATACGATGTATGATAATGGGTATAACTGCTTGCTTGATTATAGGAAGTATATCAGGATGCAGTTCAAAAGAGAATGGAAACAGCCAATCAAATCAAAAGGAACAGACAATACAGACTAATCAAACCGAAGAAGAAATAAGTGAAAACGAGGATGTGAAGAATGAAGAGGAACTGCAGCCGACAAAAGTCACTGTAGATTATGCGGAAGCGTTTCAATCAATCCAAGGGTGTGCAGTTATTTTGAATTCAGAAAATAATACATATACTTTTTATAATGAAGACAAATGCAGAACGAGGGTATCTCCTAATTCTACGTTCAAAGTAATCTCAGCTTTAATAGGAATTCATAATCAAGTGGTAACGTCAGAGGATAGTAAAATGGGGTATGATGGAATGAATTACCCAGTTGATGCATGGAATGCCGATTTAAGACTGGAAGATGCATTTCGAAGTTCTTGCATTTGGTACTTTAGAAAAGTAATAGAAGAGGTGGGACAAGAGACAATCCAAGAGGAATTAAACAAATTGGATTATGGAAATTGTGACATATCTGAATGGAGTGGAAGTGGTGTGAACTCTTTTCCAGAACTTAATGGTTTTTGGATTGAATCATCTTTGCTGATTTCTCCGATAGAGCAGGTGGAAGTTTTGCATAAGATTATGGAAGGGAAAACTATATATACAGAATCAGAGATAGAAATTCTAAAAAGCATTATGTTACTTGAGGCTAGTGATTCAAAAAAAATATATGGAAAAACAGGAACGGGAACAGACGGTACAGCATGGTTCATCGGTTTTGTCGAAAAAGAAAATACTAATATATATTTTGCTATATATTTAGATGATAATTCTTCGAATGAAATTAGTGGGACAAAGGCAAAGGAAATAGCATTTAATATCCTAGAGGAGTAATCAAGAGAAGTTAAGATTTTACTATGTGTTGCTGGTATATTTATTGCAATGATAGCTACACTTTGGCTTTGCTTCCGGTAGCATTTTCAGTGGCTCCGATATTTAAGGCAAAGAAATATGTATTATCTGAAGTTTCGACATAGCCAATGAACCATCCGCTTATGTTCTCTCCATTAATATTTCCTGTTCCGGTTTTGCCGTATAGGTTACCGTCAGCAGTGGAAGAAAGTAATAAGGCATTCTTTACAGTCTGAATATTATCTACATCAAAATTAAAGTCATTGATGTAGAGGTAGTAAGCAATTTTCAAAAGAGCAATTATAGTGAGTGGAAATATTTACAGAATAGGCTGTTTCCTAAAACAGTACCATTACATGCTGAGTGGAGAGATATAGATTCTATTATAAAAATTTTAAATGATATAGGAAGTATGCCTGGACTAAATCATATGTTTTTGCCCACTGGAGGGGGACAGGATGTAGAATCGGCAAAATACGCAAACGAAGAAGGATGTATCTGTTTGGTAGCTGGAGGTTGTAACTACATATTTAAACCGTATAGGTTGGAATTAGAAAATTACGGGAAAAGAGATTATAGATGGAGTTATTTTAGATTACAATTAGAACCAATAGAAGCTATTTCTAATGCGATATATGAGGATTGTCGTGAGTCATTGATAGAAGATTTTCCAGGACATTATATAGAGAGCAATCTGGCAAGTTATGGAAGATATGATGATGGAACAGAGTTTCCTAAAGGACACAGACAAGTCGACAGATTTTTGAATGGCTCGTTTGTTATCTTTTCAAAACAATCTGTATATAATCACATCTCTGGAACTTATGATGCAAGGCATAATAAAATGAGCAGTATGGAATTTCGACATTATATTGGAACTATGAGACAATCATATTATATGATGAAAGATTTTACTAAATTTTCAAGCATTTACCAGAAGAATCCATTTAGTATTAAAGAAGAAAAAAAGGATGTAGAAATCCATAGGAGAATAGAAGAAAGTTGTAAGTTTGACAAATTTATCGAAGAAAATTGGAATAAATGGTGCTTAAAAGATATTTGTGATGAAAATAATAATAAAAATGATGGTAAGTTGGAATTTGCTATTATGTTTCATATAAATGGTGGAACTTTTGGTGCAAGAAAATATGTGACGGAGACAGGATATATTTGTGAAGAAGATGTTATACCATATCCGGTAAGCAAGGATGGGAAATATTTATTTACAGATTTTAACGGAGCAGTTAAGGCTATTGTTGAAATGAAAGATTATATAAAAAAAATATGCAGTGAATCAGGGATAGTATGGCAGGAAATGGGTATTTATTTTACAATAAAACTGTTTCGGATAAAACCTCCATCACATATATTTACTGAAGAAGAAATTAAAGAAGTATTAAGAGCAGGAAATGACTTTAGGAATAACCGATTGGTTATTGATGAAGAAGGATATGCCCAGTTAATAGATAGTGATTTACATTATGAATGTTATCGATATCCAGTGTCTCAAGAGAGTTATGATGCTCGAAATAATTATGTTGGACAATACGCAAATTTGAATGATGTAGGTGAAATCTATCTGGCTATGCTTGATGGTTGGTTACATCACTTGCGTACAGGGCAAAGGTATGACGTTGATTATTATGATCAATGTGAAGATGCGGAAAAGATGTTAGCAGAAATAAAGCAATACTATCAATAGTGCGTGGGGTAAAATTTATCCCCCTAGGTGGAGTATGAACCTTTTCGCAAAAGGCAACAGTTTCGCTATTTAGTATAAGAAGTAACTTTCACCGCATGTGGAGACGGTGGTATTGATGTCAAGGGTGAAATAGAAAGCACCGAAGAATGGACTAAAATGAGACTTTTAAAGGTTTGGGTTTATCTTTAGAATAAAAGCAGTTGAATATTTGCCTATCAGCTCGGGAATATATCTGTTCGGAAAATGTTCCCGTTGGAGTGAAGTTTTGAAAATACACTATGAATAAATTGTAGGGTTGTAACTACGGAATGAATGTAACTTTGAATAATGTTTATATATAGTGTTAAAAATATTGTCAACTGAGCATAATATGATATATAATGATGTTAAAAATACTAACAATCCCATTGACAGTAATAGATAATTTTGTTAAGATAATTAACGTGCATTTTTTAGGAGGTTTGTCATGAAGGAGTTCAATTCGGAGAAGTTTTGTAAAGATTTAGTTTCTCTTAGGGGGAAAGAGTCTCAGGATGTTTTTGCTAAAAGACTTGATATTAAAAGACCTACTCTATCATTGCTGGAAAATGGTAAACAGGTGCCTACTATTGACTTATTAAGCAAAATTTGTAGTTTAACAGGAACAAGTGCTGATGACTATTTTGTTGAATCTACAACAGATGCACTTGTATATCTTATGGGTAGTCTTGAGGAATCTGATAAGCTAAAAATTGAGGAAATGGCTGAACGCATCAGAATAAAGGAAAAGTATGAGATGCTTGCAAAGAGAGGTAGTTATGTCGTCGATTGATAATAATGAATTATTTGAGAAATACTATCAAACTGAATATGATTTTAATACAACTTCACTTTCTTTAGATGAGATTGATGTAATAAAAAAACTGGCTAGGGAAAAAAGAGTTGATTATGCTTTTGCTCCAATGGGAATAGGTGTGTTTGATTTGATTCAAAAACAGAGTAGTGATATTAGATTTGAATTGGTTTCATTTGAATCCGACAAAATTGATGGTATGTTGTATATTCCGACAACGGGGAAAGAAAGAGCATACATTATATTAAATAGCAATAAGCCATTGGTAAATCAGGTTTTTGCAGCAGCACACGAATTCTATCATTATATCAAGGACTATCAGGTGTTTAAGGAAAAGCCATACATTTGCGATTTTAGTATGCTTAAGGATGTAAATGAAAAGAAAGCATGCAGATTCGCAGCTGAAATATTATTTCCAGAGGAAGCTTTGAATCGTGAAGTTAGAGATTATTGTAGAAGTCTACAAGTGACAGATTTTAAGTCCTTAAATTTTAACCAGATTGCCTCGTTTATCATTGTAATGACAGTAAAATACCAAATGCCACTTAAAGCAGTAATTTATAGACTCGAAGAGGAACATTTTATCGAAGATGTAAAAAAATATATTGAGAACTACGAATTTATAAAGAAAGTTCTTCAAGAAATTCAAATATTCAGTGAACCTGTTTCTATGTTATATGGAACAGTGAATAATTTTATTATTCCGTATAGTAAAACATATCAAGATATGGAAACATCATTTATTACTGGTAATGCATCAAAAGAAGATATTGTCAAGGATGCAAAAATTCTCTCGTTAGATATGGACATTATCAATGAGTTGGTTGAACAAGATGAAATTCCTGATGATGAAGAAGAGGCTGATGAAGAATTGTTTTCTATAATAAATGCAAAGCGGGGGTGATATTGTATGTATACACCGTTAAAAAAGACAGCTTTGCATGATTTACTTAACAAGCCAATTCTATTTGATGCCAATATTTTCATGGTTGGAATATCGGAAAGGACTTCAGATAAAAATTGCTCATTTGAAAATATGAAGCAATTATACATAAAACCTTTATTTGAAAGTTTTACAGATATTTATATTCATGAAGAGGTATATAAAGAATTAGACGAGGAATCCCGGAAATTTGTTGATAGTTATTTAGAAAAAAATGTTACGATAGTTAAAGAAGACGGATTATATGGAACAGATCCTAAATATACCATGATTTTCAATAATATATCTAAGCATGAATTGGTTAACTATGAGAGAGGTCGCTCTAAAGACAGAGGAGAGGTTTATAGTTTGGCATATGCTGCATATCACAATATAAATTATTTTTGCTCAAAAGAAATTATGGTTGATAATGTGGCAAGAGAATTGGAAGATCTGAAGGATATTGATATTATAACATTTGACATTATTATACTCCAGGCGTTTGTGTATTACGCACAACGGAATGATACTTCAAATAGCAAGGGATTAAAGTCTATTTATAAAAAGTATTGTGCAGATGTCATAAAAAGACATGGGCTTCCATCAACGTTAAGTGAATATATTAAAGCATCGCAAGATTATTTATAAGTATATTGGCTAGCAAAAGCAGTCAAGACTACAGATAAGAAAAAGAGGGATAAGAAGTAAAAACATGGTATCTAATCCATTTGACCAATTTTAAGATTGAAAAACAGATATTGATGTGTGATAAATCGGAATTATAAGTTTAGGAGAAAAGTGTTATGAGACAATATCATATGATAAGTGCTAAAAGAATGGGATGGGATCAAATATATGATTATTATACTTTTCCAACAGATAGATACACTAAAGAAAGTGCATTGGCTGAGTTTTGCCCGGTTACAAAGGAAACTATGAAAAATAATGGGCAATGGTATAAATATACCGCATATGAGTTTAGAGGAGAAATATATTACGATATTATATACGATGGAATATATGATGAAAGTAATTTATTAAGACGTGGTTTCACAAAAGAAGAATTAGATAACATGTAGATAAACTACAATTTTCAGAGAAATTTCACGGCGAGAAGAAAGAGAAAATTTTTTGAAGTCTGTAAAAAATGCAGGACCTTTAATCAGGAACAAAAAGCCACAAAAAGGAGGCCTCTTATTTGAAAAAGAAAAAAGATGAAATAACCATCCGTTCCAGCACAGCGGAATATTTGACCTATGTTGCCTCTGTCGGCGCTCAGCAGGACAGTATTGAGATGCACTATGAGGATGAGAATATATGGCTAACACAGAAGATAATGGCCATGCTGTATGGCGTGGATGTTCGTACAATCAATGAGCATATTAAGAAGATTTATTCCGACTCAGAGCTTGAGGAAGACTCAACTATCCGGAATTTCCGGATAGTTCAAACCGAAGGTTCACGCCAGGTCACTCGTGATACAAAACACTATAATCTTCAAATGATTATTGCAGTTGGATTCAAGGTCAATAATGAGCGAGCAGTGCAGTTTCGTAAGTGGGCAAATGGCATCGTAAAGGACGATACCATCAAAGGATGGGTTATGGATGATGAGCGCCTGAAAAACGGTGGTTCTGTGCTCACAACAGAATACTTTGATCGTTTGCTTGAGCAGATTCGTGAGATCCGTTTATCTAAGCGTAGATTCTATCAGAAGATAACGGACATCTATGCTACAGCTCTTGATTACGACCGCACAGCCAAAACGACAAAGCAGTTTTTTGCCAAGGTGCAGAACAAGATGCATTATGCAGTTCACGGACATACGGCAGCAGAGTTGATTTATGAGCGAGCAGATGCAGCAGACAAGCCACATATGGGACTGACCACTTGGGCAGCCGCACCGGAAGGCAAGATTGTAAAAAGTGATGTGAGTGTTGCGAAGAATTATCTTTCAGAGCAGGAAATGCGTTCATTAGAGCGTATCGTTTCGGCATACCTGGATCTGGCAGAAGACCGTGCTGAACGTCACATTCCGATGACAATGGAGGATTGGGCAAAGCGTCTGGATTTATTCCTGATGGCAGATGACAGAGAGGTTCTTCAGGATGCAGGTAAGATTACAGCAGAGATTGCAAAGGCAAAAGCGGAGACTGAATTTGAAAAGTATCGTGTCATTCATGACAGATTGTTTATGTCTGACTTTGATAAATACATGTTGGAATTGGAAGAGAATGCGAAGAAGTAATAGGATTGCTTCTCTGTTTAATGCATATTTCTCAGTATAATAAGGTCGAGTGCATGGAAGCAAGGCCATCAGTTAGGTCTAAAAATAGCCGTTGACCTGTTCCTTGTAGGAAGAACGGACAAGGTTGAGGCGATGGAGATTCTCCGCAAGATTTGACTTTTATGTTGGAATCACTATACATAGTAGAAATGGATAAAAAAGTTGAACTTTTTCCGTGGACAAACAAGGTTCAGGCTGCGATATGGGTAGCAGAATGTATCAAGGTATTTTTGCTACAGAATTTGTAGATATGTTTCCACGAACAAACGGAGATATTTTAGTACATGCCATATTAGTCTGGATAGGTTCCAGATGACCGACATCAATCCGGAACTATCGAGCCATGTTGAGACGGTTGTCAAATTATCCTTCAAAAAAGATACACCTAAGATTGAGGTTACAATGAAGCCTGATGAGGAGAGTAATTACACCCCAGAGGAAAAGGCTACATATCCGAAGATTAAGGTGAAGTTGCCGCAGAGCAGTTCATGTCCGGTATTGAAGCTATGGTAAGTGACCTTGTAAAGATATACCACAGTGTCAGTGATGAGCAGAAAGCCATGTTTGGAGCAGGCAGGGTCGGACAGGAAGTGCTTGGCAAATGCCCAAAATGCGGTGCCGATGTAGTCAAAGGAAAATTCGGAGCGTACTGCACCGGAAAGTGCGGTATGAATGTCAGCAAGGCACTGGGAGTGACACTTTCAGATGCACAAGTCAAGAGCCTGCTTCAAGGAAAGAAGATACTTGTAAAAGGCTTAAAAGGCAAGAAAGGCAACTATGATGCGTACCTCATTCCTCAGAGCATAGAGGAGTTTTCATATATGAAAGATGGTAGGGAAATCAAGGGATTTCAGTATAAATTTAATATGGAATTTCCGCAGACAAAGGGAAAGCAGGGGTAGTAATGTAGTTGTGATTGTGGTATAGTGTGGGAAAGACAAATCTGAAATTTGCATTTATATCTGAAAAGGAGAATACAATGAACTTAACTGAACAGGAATCTATTTTTTGTCAAGCATTAGCTATGACTTCATTACTTGTAGAATTATCTGACAGGGATTTTTTAAACAGCGACTACTACAATCAAAACATCATTTTTGCTGAAAATAATGATAATTTTCAAAAGATTCTGAAGGCATCAGGATTGGGAAATCCAGCTACAATGCAAATATTTCTCTATATTCTTTTGGTGATGCCAAAAGAAACACTTTCGGGTCTTGATGATAGAACTCTTAATTCGTGGGAGAATGCTTTAAAAACAATAGTTTCATCATTTAGTTTAAGTGTAACTACAACATATCCTGGCGAATCCAGCAGTAATTTATCTACTGTTAACTATTATAGACATATTCGTAATGCTGTTTCACATGCCAATTGTGTATATGAAACAGAAAAAGGTCGTACATATATCACTTTTAAAGATGAAGATACAAGAAAGTTATATCATTGTGAAATAAAAATGCTTACAAGTGATGCGGGAAGGATACTTGAAGTGTTGCAAAAACAAATAATGATATATTTAAACAGACAAATGAGTATCTGACAACTTCCCGTTTGTCGGGACAACACTAATACCACACATAACTAAATAGCAACACAGCGTCAGAGCGTATGGGAAAACCTATACGCTCTCTTTTTTTATCAAAAAATGGAGGAAAAACACATGGAAGAAACAAATGTAACAATGTCAACAGAGGAAATGCAGGGCGAGCCTGCAGCAAAGGAAAATGAGACAAAGGCGGAGAAGTTTATCCGCATTGGCGAGTACCGCATGAATAAGGCAGTGGATGCCCTTGGAAGACTGGAAAATCTTGCAAACTGCAGTTCCTATGAATATACACAGGAACAGGTAGACGCTATGTTTCAGGCATTAGAGGGGAGGGTTGCAGAGGTAAAATCAAGGTTTGCATCAAAAAAAGCACAGGAGGGCAAAAGTTTCAGCTTTGGTGCAATCGAATAATCGTAACATTCAATCATGGAAAAGCAGTCATGCAGAGGAGTGTGGCTGCCTTTTTGTCGGACATTGCTAATATAGAAAGAGCAATTAAAGATGTGATTGACCCGGAACAAAATCACGGCGAGGGTGATGGCATGGCACCAATGTGTCATAATGTGCTGATTCAATCGGCACTTACACAAAGCATTGCGGTAAAAGCAACGATAGAATTTGACACGGGATAAGCATACGAAAATTGGAGGAAAAAGACATTGAGCGGAAATTGAGGAAAAAAGAAATATTTTTTGAGAAAACAGATAGAAAGGTATTTAAAAGTATTGGTATAGTTGAGGCTGTTGGCTCGAACCGTTATAATAATAAAACATACTTTGAGATTGTTTTTAAAATAAAAAAACAATTTGTACTATCTTTTTATAGCTTTCAATCGTTATACCTTATAGAACGGGATAAATATTTTGAACTTCTAATAATGAGGAAGGGGGATTTTGTGTATAATGATTTTCTACTAATCAGGAAAATGAAGCAAGGTGATGATAATGCTTTTGATTTGTTTGTCCACAAGTATTATCAAGAAATTTTAAGCTACTGTTATCATCATTGTTTCGATCAAACATATGCGGAGGATTTCACGCAGGAAACCTTTATACGTTTTTTTTCAAAATTACCCGATTATCATTATAAAGGGAAAACACTGAATTATTTATATACGATAGCAGGTAACCTATGCAAAGATTATTTGAAGAAAACAAAGGAAACACTTCTGGAAGAAATTGAGCTTGTGGAAGAAAATCAAACGGAACAAATTTTGAATAGAGTTTTGATCGAACAGGTTTTAGAACAACTTCCAGATGAATCAAGAGAAGTAATTACTCTTTATTATTTTCAAGAACTAAAATTAACAGAAATTTCTGATACATTGCAAATTGGACTTCCACTTGTAAAGTATCGTTTGCAAAAAGCAAGGAAACAGTTGAGGGAACTTCTCGGGAAGGAGGAATTCGATGAATCAGAAAGAAAAGATAAAAAAATATAGGGAAAACATACAAGTGGAAGCTAGCGAAGAAAAAATACAGGAAACCATTTTTAAATCTAAAAATGCCTTTTTTATGGCAGAGCAAGAACGAATGCTTTTTTATCATGATTTTTTGTGGACACAGCTTCGTGTGATACAAAAAAGATGGTGGGTTCTTCAATTTATGATTTTAGTGGCATTATGGATTGCTTTAAGTTCTATCCATGATGAAATATATCTAAAAAGAAGTATGGGTGTTGTAGCCACGCTATTTGTTATCCTTATTATTCCGGAACTGTGGAAAAACAGGTCATGTGAATGTATGGAAATAGAAGCTGCTTCCTATTATTCATTAAAACAGGTATATGCTACACGTATGCTGTTATTTGGTTTTACAGATATATTTTTCATAACTGTATTTTTAGGAGTCGCTTCAGCAGGTTTGCATTATGAATTATTAGAATTAGTCGTCCAATTTCTTTTTCCACTTTGTGTAACGGTCTGTATCTGTTTTGGAATTTTATGCAGTAAACACGCTTTCAGTGAAACAGTTGCGATTGTTCTGTGTGTGATATGGAGTGCAGTATGGCTTTTTATTGTTTTGAATGAAAATGTATATATCATGGTTACTGTTCCCATCTGGTCAGCACTGATGGGTGTAACAATACTTTTTATTGCTTTTGCGATATATCGTATTTTAAAAAATTGTAATCAATATTTGGAGGTGTCACTTGGTAAAATTAGAACTTAATGGTTTAACAAAAGAATTTGGAGATTTTACAGCAGTCAATCATATAAATCTTACTATGACAAATGGGGTATATGGTCTTTTAGGTGTAAATGGAGCAGGTAAAACAACTTTAATGAGAATGTTGTGTACCCTTTTAAAGCCAACAAGCGGAATGATATGCTGTAATGGAAAAGATATTTTCAACATGGATAGTGAATATCGCAAGCTGTTGGGGTATTTACCACAGGATTTTGGATTTTATCCTGAATTTACAGTAGAGGATTATTTACTTTATATTGCTGCATTGAAAGGAATCCGTCCTATTGTCGCAAAAAAACGTGTGAAAGAGTTGATTGCTAAGGTTGGTCTTTCAAAAGCAGCTCATAAAAAAATGAAAAAATTATCTGGCGGAATGAAGCGTAGAGCCGGAATTGCACAGGCTATGTTGAATAATCCTAAGATTTTAATACTTGATGAACCAACAGCAGGACTTGATCCAAATGAAAGAATCCGGTTTCGCAATCTGATCAGCGAACTTTCAGAAGACAGACTGGTGTTATTATCGACACATATCGTTTCAGATATCGAGTATATTGCGAATGAAATCTGGTTGATGAAAGACGGGGAAATTCTGCATAAAGGAAGTATTGAAGAACTGATAAATTCTATGACAGAAACAGTATGGGAATGTCTTGTGCCGAAAAACAGGGTATCTGATTTTATGGAAAAATATAAAATTTCCAATATGAAATCAGAAATAAATCAGGTTATGCTGCGAATTATTTCTCACGAAAAACCGGTTGAGAATGCAATGCGTGTAGAAGCGTCACTGGAAGATGTATTTTTATATTATTTTGGAGAGAAAGTAGGTGATGAAAATGCTACGTTATGAAATCAAAAAAGTGTTTTCTAAATCAAAAAATAGAATTGCTGTCATAGTGTTATTCGTAATACTTGCGATAACCAGTATATTAACGATTAACAGAGTGGAGTATGTTGATGAAAATGGGAATTCTTCTGTTGGAATTTCGGCTGCAAGATATTTAAGAGAAGCCAAAAACCAATGGGCAGGTTATTTAACAGCAGATACATTAAGCAAGGCATTGGAAGAGAACAGGACAATTAACAGTTCGAAAGAGGCATTGTCGGATGACATTACAGAACAAAATAAGGCATATGCAAAAAAGCAGGGCATAGCAGGTATTATGGATGTCATTATTTGTGCATTCAGCAATTACAGAGATTATAATTATTATGTAACGGATCAGGTTTCGGATGATGAAGTTGGAACAATCTATGAAAGAAGAATTTCTACTTTAAAAAATTGGCTTGAATCTGGAGAAGAAAGATTTACACAGGCAGAAAAAGATTTTATGATTCAGAAATATAAAGAACTGAAAACTCCCTTTTACTATGAATATATAGACGGTTGGGCTGCATTACTACAAAATATATCAACCTTTATTCTAGTGTTGGCATTAGTAATCGGTTTTCTGGTATCCGGGATATTTTCAGATGAATTTCAGACAAAAGCAGATTCCATTTTTTTCTCTGCACGATTTGGAAGAAGCAGAGGGATTTTCGCAAAGGTAGGAGCAGGTTTTTATATTACTACGGGATTTTATCTGATGTTTGTATTTCTATATACATTTATCGTACTTTTTGTATTAGGTGCAGACGGCGCAAGCTGTCCAATCCAGTTGGATTTGTGGAGAAGTGTTTATAATATTACTTTTTTACAGGCATATCTGTTTATTGTTCTGGGTGGATATATAGGAACGATATTTGCAGCTACACTCGCAATGTTGGCATCAGCGTTTACACACTCTACGCCAACTGCCGTTATTGTACCATTCATTGTGCTATGTGTATTTCCATTTTTAAGCAGAATTATTACATTGCCTGGATTATGCTCTTTCTTTCCAGACCAGTTATTAGAAATTTATTTGGATATCAAAGAAGCTGGACTTATCACATTGGGAAGTAAAGTAACAACAATAGCAACTGTTATTGTTCCAGTATATGCAGTGGTATGCTTGATTTTTCAACCGATACTGTACAGGGTATACCAAAAGGTGGAGATAAAATAATTGAAACGATATGCAAGACGAAAAAAATTTAAAGTACCCAGACGGTGATACTCCGGATTGCTTCATGCTTCATTGCTACGCAATTTTCGCAATCCTGCAAACACCGACATGAAGCAGATTTGCATTTAAATATGTATTGCTATCTACTTTTGACCCTAACATAATATTATGCAGTAATGTTAAATATGAGCAGAATACATTAGTGCGTTGCATACATTTCTTTTAATTGCACATACTATTTTGGAACGAAAATAAAAAACAGGAGGATTTCAAAATGGTTTTAGAACAGAAAGAAATGGATGTTATAAAGGAATTACAGACGCAGGAGAAAAGCTGTGTGGAGAAATACCGCAGATATAAGGAGCAGGCTTGCGATATGGAACTTAAAAATCTCTTTGGAAAGATTGAGAAACTTGAGCAGAAACATTATGACACACTTGGTAAGGTTCTTGAGGGAGAAGTGCCTGAGTGTAATTGTAACGATGATGACGGAAAAAATTACGAACCGCCGGTGACATATACACAGGCAGACAACAGCGAGGATAAAAAGACAGACTGTTTTTTGGTTACAGACTGTATCGGAACTGAAAAGATGGTTTCATCAGAGTACAATTCAAAAGTATTCCGCTTTGCAAATGCCGCACTCAGAAAACTTATGGCAGATATACAGATAGAAGAACAGAACCATGCGGAGATGCTTTATAAGTACAAGACTGCTAACGGCATGGCTTAAATCTGCCTGTGCAGACAGTTTTTTCACTCTTTTTTATACTATTTCAGAATATTTTTATGGCTGCAAAAGAACTTTAGTATAGACATAAAGTGGATAATAGTGGTATTATTTCTGAAATACAAGTAAGATAATAAAGTAATATAGATGATGCAAAAGTAAAAGATTTTTTATCTATTGCATTATAATAATCGGAAGACAGAGAAGATTTAGCTGCGGCTTACAGTGCATACTTTAATATAAGTAGTGGTATGAGTGTCAATGGCTAAATTTTGCTCTGCATATCTTCCGATATAAAATTCTGAAAAATGAGGATGATTATGGAATTAGAGGACTTAGGAGAACAGTTATATAATCTTTTGGCACAGGTATTAAACAGACCGGAAAACCGTGCTTTTTTCGACAGTATAAGAGGAGAGTATGGTGTTTTATGGTATCTGCTCACAAAAAAAGAGGCTGTCAGTGCGGGGGAATTAAAGGAAAAACTTCATGTTGTTCCGGGGAGAATGACGGATATACTTACGGCATTGGAGAAAAAGGGACTTATCATAAGACAGAAAAATAAAACAGATAAGAGAGTGGTTGATGTTGTACTCACAAAAGAGGGCGAAAAAGAAGCTGCCAGAAGAAGAAAAGAAATTCATGAGGAGTATCGTGGATTGTTTGAGATTTTGGGATATGATGATGCGAAGGAACTTATCAGGCTTTTGAAAATACTTCTTACCTATAAAAAATAATTTTTGTTTAATATTTCGTATTGCGAAATAAAATAAAGGGTGGTAGAATATAATAAATTTCGTATTGCGAAATAATTTAGGAGATTTACGAAAGTTTTATAAAGTGATGTTAGGGTCAAAATACCTTTTGCCCCTAACATCATAAAATACATTTATATTGTGCAATTAACCGTGCAGACACTCAGTTTCGCAAATGTCTGCAACACATTTTTGGGAGGAGTAGAATGATTACATTTAATAATACTAAAACTCTTTTGGAACTTGTAAAAAATATCGGAAAAGAATTTGAGAATAATGTTTTTTTACGGTATGAGAGAGATGACACGATATTTGAAAAAGGTTATGGAACTTTTTCCATGGACACAATGTCTGTAGCTGTTTATATTGAAGAGCAGAATAAAAAAGCAGGGCATAAGATTCATGCGGCAGTTCTTGGAAAATGCAGTTATGAATATCTCACGGTTCTTCTCGGAGTACCTTGTGGCGGCGGAGTTTCGATACCTATGGATGTGAAACTTACGGCACAGAAAATGGCTGAAAATCTTAAAAAAGCCGATACGGATATTTTATTCTATGACTATTCTTTTTCTTCTCAGGCAGATGAATTAAGGGAACTTTGTCCTTTTATAAAAAGGTTTATATGTCTCCAGACAAGGAAAAATTCACGCAATGTTCCTATTATGCACAAGGTTTTCAGGGGCGAAACTGTTAAAGAAAAGATAAAGCCTGATATGTGTGCCATGATTATTTTTACTTCGGGAACTACGGGACATGGCAAAGGGGTTATGCTTTCTCATGCAAATCTTATTGACAATATGTTCTGTACCGATGATGCAAAAGAGGTATGCTTAAATGTTCTTCCTATTCATCATATATTCTGTATAAGCAGTGATGTGCTTCTTGCTCTGCGTTATGGAAGTACGTTGTGTATCTGTGATGATATGTCAAAAATCCTTTATTACATAAAATTGTTTCAGCCGACAGTCATTCGTGTTGTACCGATGATAGCAAAAATGTTCGTAAACCGTATTGCAATACTCAGAAAAAAGAATCCTGAAAGAAGTATAGTGGAAATAAAAGAGGAAGTTCTCGGAAAGCGTCTTAACCGTCTTGTAAGTGGAGGAGGTTATCTGTCAGAAACATTGTCAGATGCACTGTTAAACCTCGGAATAGTGACAGGACAGGGATATGGAATGTCTGAGTGTTCGCCTAAAATATCAGTACCCGATTATACACGCAGAGATAAAATGGCATCAGTAGGTCATCTTGTGACAGGCTGCCATGTCCGTATAGTTGACGGGGAGATACAGGTTAAGAGCCCGTCTGTCATGATGGGATATTATAATGATGAGGAGCTTACAAAAGAAGCGATTACTGAGGATGGATGGCTTTGTACCGGAGATCTCGGATATGTTGATGATGAGGATTTTTTGTATTTAAATGGCCGAAAGAAAAATCTTATAATACTTAGCAATGGAGAAAATGTTTCTCCGGAGATGATAGAAAATTATTTTGATGAGGACAGGCTTGTTCAGGATATTATCGTCTATGGAAAGGATGATATTATAGCGGCAGAGATTTATCCAAACTATGAATATGCACAGGTAAATGGTATTACGGATATTGAAACTGCCATAAATATTCTGGTTAAAAAACATAATGAGCAGTTGCCGTCATATTCGAGGATTGCGGATGTGACAGTGAGAAAAACTGCATTTGAAAAAACATCCTCAAACAAAATAATAAGAAAAGTTTATTTTGATGAGAAAGAGGAAAGTAATAAGAAAAAAATAAACAGCACAAAGGCTGAAACAAAAATCCAGAGACAGTTATATGACATGATAGCCGAACAGATAGGCAACACTGAGTTTGGAATAAATGACAATTTTTATGAGCGTGGTCTTGATTCGCTTGGAAGTTCGGTTCTTATTACGGAACTGTCAGAGAAAATAAATGTCAATATAACGCTTTCTGAGCTTATGGAAAATGCAGATATATTAAAACTTGAAGCACTTATTAAAAGCAAGACAAAACAGAAAAAAACTATTGATGAAGATGTAGAAAATAAAACGGTTAAAGAGGTATATCCGCTTACTGCCATGCAGAAATATTTCGCATATATAATACCTGACAATACAACTGGAAATCTACCGTTTGTATTCAGAATGGATAAGACTGTTGAGACGGACAGACTTATAAAGGCTATAGGCATTGTTCTTGATGCACATCCGTCACTTAAAGCCACTGTCAAGCCGACAGAGCAGAAATATTATGCAATATATAGGGATGATAATAGAAATATAGATATTGGAGTAGGAAAAATTCAAGATAAAGATGCCGAAAAGAAAATGCAGGAGCTTATTGTTCCGTTTAAGTACAGAGAAAATGACAATCTTGTGCATATCCATGTGTTTGAGGGGGAAAAGTTTAATTATATGTTCTTCGATATTGCACATTTTATGGGGGACGGAGTTAGTATGAATATCCTTATGGAGGATCTCTGTGCCGCTTACAAAGGCGAAAAAGTGGAAAAAGAAAAATATACAACTTTTGATTATATTACTGAGGAACAAAAAAGAACTGAAAACGGAGTGCGTGACAGGGATATAAAATATGTGGATACTTTGATGTCAGGAATAAAATTAAAAAGAAGTATTCTTAATAAAACAAAATGCGAAGAACTGTCAGAGGGTGTGTATGGTGTTATAAGAAAGCGTTTTGATAAACTTCCGAGAAAACAGGTGCTTTATTATGGAAAAAAGCATGGTGTTTCTGAGAACGCATTGTTTATCGCTGCATTTAATTATTGCATAAGTATGTATTCAGATGAGGATGAAGTTTTTGTAAATTCAATACATTCAGGCAGAACTGATAGCAGGTGGAACCGTATTGTTGGACCGTTATTTGAGACATATTATTGCAAGTATGACAAAGTTTCGCATGAAAAAGTTGAAAAACTATTAAAAAGAACGGGCAAACAGATAATGGAAACAATGAAATGTCTGACAAGCTGCCCGAGACAGGGTGAGATGTTTTTACAGTTTCAGGGAGATATTCTTGAGACACCTCAGATTGGAGGAGAAAATACGGAGAGGATGCATATTCAATTAGATTCACTTCCTTTTCATCTTCAGGTAATGTACGATGACAATGGTTATTACGCTGAACTTCGTTTTTGGGAAAATCGTTTTGACAAAAAACTTCTTGAAATATTCCTTGATGTTTTTGAGAGTATTTTACTTGCCATGCTTGATGAGACTTCCGTAAGATGTTTAAAGGAGCATCTTCCACAGGAGGTTTATCCTAAGCACTATTATGTAAATGTTTCTAAATTAAATAAGGCGGCAGGAAGTAAGATTATTTCAGAAGAACAGTCGGATGAACAGATAAAGGTTTATGTGCTTGATGATGACTATTCAAAGAAACCTTATGGTGCATGGGGAAAGGTCTATATAATGGACTACGAGCCAATAAATTGTGCAAAAATAGTACAGTACCCGTATGGAGAGGGGGTTTTGTATGATACCGGGATTATTGGGCGTATTCTTCCTGACGGAACGATTGATTTTCTTGAAAATGCAGGCAGGACAGTGCTCACTGACGGTATTCACGGAAGAAAATATTATGACCTTAAACTTTTAGAAAAATATATTCTTGAGTACGGTGGAGTAAAAGATGCAGAGTGTTATCTTGCATATGACCCTGAAATAAATGAGATGTCACTTTATGCGGATATAAAAACAGATAGTGCACAGATTGATATTTCAGGCTTGAAAGAGTTTGTCAGGGATAAAGCAGGAGACGATGTTTTTTTAAAAAATGTAGAAATCGTACAATAAATCTGACAAAATTTCGACATTTTACCTTAAAAATTCGACTTCAATTCTTTACTTTTTTTCTCATTAGTGTTAAGATAATGAGAAGAATTTAATAATAAGGAGGAAATTATAAAGATGGCTAGAGCTAAACAGTCAATGGATGGTAATACAGCCGCAGCTCATGTAGCATATGCCTACACAGAAGTAGCTGGTATCTATCCTATCACACCTTCAAGCCCAATGGCTGACTCAGTTGATCAGTGGTCAGCAGCAGGACAGAAGAATATTTTTGGAAACACAGTTAAAGTTGTAGAGATGGAGTCTGAGGCAGGTGCCGCAGGTACAGTACATGGTTCACTTGCAGCAGGTGCACTTACTACTACATTTACAGCTTCACAGGGTCTTCTTCTTATGATCCCTAATATGTATAAGATTGCCGGTGAGCAGTTACCTTGTGTATTTGATGTGTCTGCACGTACAGTATCATCACATGCATTAAATATTTTTGGTGATCATAGTGATGTTTATGCCTGTCGTCAGACTGGTTTCGCTATGTTAGCTGAGACAAATCCACAGGAAGTTATGGATTTAAGCCCGGTTGCACATCTTGCATCAATCGAAGGAAAAGTTCCTTTCATTAATTTCTTTGATGGTTTCCGTACATCTCACGAAATCCAGAAAATCGAAAAATGGGATTACGAAGATCTTAAAGAAATGTGTAACATGGATGCAGTTGCAGAGTTCAGAGCACACGCACTTAACCCAGAGCATCCGGCATCTCGTGGTTCACATGAGAACGGTGATGTATTCTTCCAGCATCGTGAGGCTTGTAACAAAGCATACAACGAGTTACCTGCTGTTGTAGAGAAATACATGAAGAAGATCAATGATAAGCTCGGAACAGATTACGACTTATTTAACTACTATGGTGCAGCAGATGCTGACCGTGTTATCGTAGCTATGGGTTCTATCTGTGATGTTGCAGAAGAGGTTATCGACTACCTTACAGCTAAGGGAGAAAAAGTTGGTCTTATCAAAGTTCGTTTATACCGTCCTTGGGTATCAGACAGCCTTCTTAAAGTTCTTCCTAAGACAGTTAAGAAGATTGCCGTACTTGACCGTACAAAAGAGCCGGGTGCACTCGGAGATCCGTTATACCTCGATGTAGCAGTTACACTTCGTGAAGCAGGTCTTAATGACATAGTGCTTACAGGTGGACGTTATGGTCTTGGTTCTAAGGATACACCACCTTCATCAGTATTCGCTGTATATAAAGAACTTGAAAAAGATGATCCTAAGTCACGCTTCACTATAGGTATCGTTGATGATGTAACAAACTTAAGCTTACCAGAAGTTAAGCCAGCGCCTATCACATCAGCACCTGGTACAAAAGAGTGTAAGTTCTGGGGTCTTGGTGGAGACGGTACAGTTGGTGCCAACAAGAACTCTACAAAGATTATCGGTGACCACACAGATAAGTATATCCAGGCATACTTCCAGTATGATTCAAAGAAGACTGGCGGTGTTACAATTTCTCACCTTCGTTTTGGTGACAACCCTATCAGAAGCCCATATTACATCAATCAGGCTGACTTCGTAGCGTGTCACAATCCTGCATATGTAACACAGGGAATGAAGATGGTTCAGGATGTTAAGCCGGGCGGAGTATTCATGATCAACTGCCAGTGGTCAGATGATGAATTAGATAAGCATCTTAATGCTGAAGCTAAGAAATATATCGCTGACAACAACATCCAGCTTTATACTATCAACGCTATCGACAAGGCTATCGAAATAGGTATGGGTAAACGTACAAACACTATCCTTCAGTCTGCATTCTTCAAATTAGCAGATGTTATGCCTATCGATGACGCTATCGAGTTCATGAAAGCTGCTGCTAAGAAATCTTACTCTAAGAAGGGTGATGCAGTTGTAGAGATGAACTACAAGGCTATTGATGCCGGTGTAGACGCAGTACACAAAGTTGAAGTTCCAGATTCTTGGAAGAATCCGACTCCTGATGCTGCTGCAAAAGAAATCACAGGTCGTCCTGAGGTTGTTAAGATGGTTAAAGATCTTCTTGAGCCAATCTCTAAGATGGATGGAGACAGCCTTCCTGTTTCAGCATTCATTGACAATCCTGACGGACAGTTCGAGACAGGTGCTTCTGCGTACGAGAAACGTGGTACAGCCGTAACAGTTCCTACATGGGATCCTGAGACTTGTATCCAGTGTAACAACTGTGCATTTGTATGTTCACATGCTACAATCCGTCCATTCTTACTTTCAGAGGACGAAGTTAAGGCAGCACCTTCAAATATCAAGCTTGCTGATACTAAGCCAAAGGCTGGAGAGTATAAGTTCGCTATGAGCGTATCTCCACTTGACTGTATGGGATGTGGTGAGTGTATCACAGTATGTCCTAAGGCTTCTGAGGGAGCTATCAAGATGGTTCCACAGGCAGAGGAAGCAGATGAGCAGCCGGTATTTGATTACTTAGTTGCAAATGTAGGAAAGAAAGACAGCGGATTTGCTGACACAACACCTAAGGGAAGCCAGTTCAACCAGCCACTCCTTGAGTTCTCTGGTTCATGTGCAGGTTGTGCAGAGACATCTTACGCTCGTCTTATTACACAGTTGTTTGGTGAGCAGATGTATATCTCAAATGCAACAGGATGTTCTTCTATCTGGGGTAACCCTGCTGCTACAGCACCATACACAGTAAATAAAGATACAAAGAAAGGACCAGCTTGGTCTAACTCATTGTTCGAGGACAATGCAGAGCACGGTCTTGGTATGTATGTAGGTCAGAAGTACCTTCGTGACCAGGCTATCGAGTCTGTTAAGGCTTGTGCAGCATCTGACAAGGCTTCAGCAGAATTTAAGGCTGTTGTAGACAAGTTCCTTGAGACAAAAGATGATACAAAGGCAAATGTTGAGCCAACAAATGCTCTTATCGCTGAATTAGAGAAAGCCGCTGCAGCAGGATGTCCTGATGCAAAAGCAGCTCTTGACAAGAAAGATTATCTTGGAAAGAAATCTGTATGGATCTTCGGTGGTGACGGTTGGGCTTATGATATCGGTTTCGGTGGTCTTGACCATGTACTTGCTTCAGGCGAGAATGTAAATGTAATGGTATTTGATACAGAGATGTATTCTAATACAGGTGGACAGGCTTCTAAGGCTTCAAACATCGGTGAAGTTTGTCAGTTCGCTGCAGCCGGTAAAGAAATCGGTAAGAAGAGTCTTGCTGAGATCGCTATGAGCTATGGTTATGTATATGTTGCTCAGATTGCACTTGGTGCAAATCCTGCACAGGCTGTTAAGGCTATCGCAGAGGCTGAGGCTTATCCGGGACCATCACTTATCATCGGATATGCTCCTTGTGAGCTCCACGGAATCGCTAAGGGTGGAATGAACCACTGCCAGGATGAGATGAAGAAAGCTGTTAAGGCTGGTTACTGGAATCTCTTCTCATTCAACCCTGCAAACAAAGCAGATGGTAAGAATCCATTTACATTCACTTCAGAGAAGGGTGTAAGCTTCGATGATTACCAGGCATTCCTTAACAACGAGGCTCGTTATACTCGTCTTGTTAAGCCATTCCCAGAGCGTGCTGAGAGACTCTTCAAGGAATCTGAGGAAGCTGCAAAGGCTCGTTATGAGCACTTACAGAAATTAGTTGAACTTTACAAATAGAGCGAGCTTGAAAAGTGAGCGATACTTCTTGAACGAAGTTCAAGAAGGGAATTTTGCTTGAAAAGTATTTTCGGTAAATATTTGTACAACTAAATAAATATAAAATTTTGGAAGCACCGCGAGAGCGGTGCTTCTTTTTGAAAAACAAATGCAATTAAAGTAGTAGATATTTGGAATAAATCGGGATTTGTTAGGAATGGAATTATGGATTTAATATTTAATTGTTGTCAGATTAATTAACAAAATAATTACGGTTTATTGAGAAAAAATTGAAAATTATGGCATGGAATGATGAAAGCCTGCCGAGGTATTAGAGCGAGTGAACTGAAGGAAAGTGAGATTCAGAAATGGGAGCAGAAATGCTGGCAAGTCCTTAAAGATTGAGTGGCAAGGAAACTGAAGTGGTTTTGCAGGCTTTGTTTTGTTTATTTTTCAAAGAGTTTGTTCAATTCTGAATTGTTAAACAAATAATGGGATATACTTATATCAGGTGAGAGATATGACATTTAAGGTTGAAATATCTTTTGAACTATATATTAAAGGTATAAAGGGATAGGCATAATATAATAAAAATTCATAAATATTATATTTATAAATATATAAAAATGTTTTGAGGTAAAAGAGGAATGATATGCCACTGGAAAAAAATATCAGTAATAATATTAAGGGTAAAAAGAAAAAAATATCAAAGAATAAGATTTTTATAATATTGATGGTCGTTGGCTGTATGATGGGGTCGTTTTCGCATACAGCATTTTCTTCAATATTTGAGTTGATAATGAAGCAGTTTTCATTGTCAGCAGGTGAAGCCCAACTCATGACAAGTATATATTCAATGACAATAGGCATCACAACGATATTATCTGTTTTTCTAACAAAAAATATCAACAGGAAAGTGTTATTTCTAGGTGCAATGTTTGTATTTGGGAGTGGGGTATTATTTACTGCGATAAGTTTTAATTATGTATTGATATTAACAGGCAGAGTATTTCAGGCAATAGGAAGTGGTATTATCCTTACATTGTCACAAGTAGTTCTGCTTAGTTCGTTTTCAAAACAAAAGACAGGGCTTGTAATGGGAATTTATGGATTTATGCTAAACTTATCATCGGCACTTGCACCTGTTATCACGATAATGCTTGTTAAAAAAATATCGTGGCAGACAATAATGTGGTGGATATTGATAATGTCTGTATTTGTGATTTTTTTGACATGGTTTAAATGTCATAGGAGGAAAAAAACACATTACGAAAATTACGATGAAAAAGAAAATATAAATTTATATAGCTGTGAAAAAAGTAAAATGTCGGCAAATTGTACTCTGGAAAATTGTTCAGGCAAACAGGATTTGAAAGAAAATAAGTTTTTTAAGCAGACAAATTTGACAGGCAATTTTTGTCGTTATTTTAATTCTTTACGACTGTTTTTATATCAAAAAATAATAGGATTATTTAAAAATTTTGATATAATATCTTTTTTGTTTAGCAGTATTTCGGTAATATTTCTTATGCTTGCCTGTATGTCGATAAGGGATATATCGGTAAAAGATATAAATTACTGGCAGAAAAATCTGACAGCGGATGAGTTTGTAAAGATAAGTGAATATGCGATTTTAAAGGTCGTACTTTATAGTTGTATATCGATAGTGTTTATTTTAATTTTTATAAGTCGGCAAAAGAAAATGAAAAATCCATATATCAGGCTGGAGTTATTTAAAAATAAAAGGTTTATGGCAGTTGTAGTGACAAGTATATTTATTTATGGTATCATGATGGGTACGGCATTGTGGTTCCCGGTTTATATAAACAGAATGACCGGAGCAGGCATGGAAAGAGCCGGTTATATAATGCTTCCGGGTGCTGTCATCATGGCAGTATCAAGTGTACTTGGCGGCTGGCTGTACCAGAAATATGGTATAAGGCTTTTATATGCGATCAGTATATGCTCGTTTATATTGGCATTTATTACGAGAAATGTTGTTCCGATATGGGTAATGTATTCATTTCGTTCAATCGGTATCGGAGCAATAATGATGCCTATGACTGCATGGGGAATGAAAGAGATTAAAAAAGAGTATTATTCAGATGGAACAGCGATAATATGCAGTCTTAGAACCATTGCAGGTGCATTGGGAACAGCAATAGCGTCAATTTTAGTTTAATGCTATAAAGCATCAAAATAAAATGGAGGAAGAAAATGCAAAATGAAGTAAAAGAGAGAGAAAAATTTGGCTCGCGTCTTGGATTTATCCTTGTATCGGCGGGATGCGCAGTCGGACTTGGAAATGTATGGAAGTTTCCGTACATATGTGGAGAAAACGGTGGAGCTGCATTTGTATTGATATATCTGGTGTTTCTTGCAATGCTGGGATTTCCAATATTGTGTGCAGAGTTTGCAATAGGACGAGGAAGTGGTAAAGGTGCGGCAAGGGCATTTGAAGTTCTTGAGAGTAAAGGAAGTAAATGGCACTATTTTAAATGGGTTTCAGTAGTAGGAAGTTATATTTTAATGGCATTTTATACAATGGTTGCAGGCTGGATGCTGTATTATGCATGGCTCGAAGCATCGGGAAAAATGACAGGGCTTGATTCAGAAAAAGTTTCTGCAAAGTTTGCGTCAATGCTTGGCAATCCGGGAAATATGACAATATGGACAATCGTGGCAGTTGTGCTTTCTTTTGGAGTCTGTGCGCTGGGACTTCAGAATGGCATTGAGAAAGTTACAAAGGTAATGATGTCACTGCTTATAATACTTATTATCGTATTGGCGGTACACTCCGTTGTACTTCCAAATGCGTCAAGCGGAATAAAATTTTATATGGTTCCAAATCTCGATACAATAAGATCCAGAGGACTAGGACCGGTCATATTTGATGCCATGACACATGCGTTTTTTACTCTTAGTGTAGGTATCGGTGCCATGGAGATATTTGGAAGTTATCTGAAAAAGGACAGGACGATAGGCGGCGAAGCAGTAAATATCGTTGTACTTGATACATTTGTTGCACTCATGGCAGGCTTTATAATCATACCGGCGTGTTTTGCATATGGAGTTCAGCCGGATGCAGGTCCATCACTTCTTTTCAAAACATTGCCTAATGTATTTAATCATATGGCAGGTGGAAGAATATGGGGAACAGCATTCTTTGTATTTATGTCATTTGCCGCACTGTCTACGGTTATTGCAGTTTTTGAGAATATAATATCATTTTACATAGATTTAAAAGGATATTCGAGAAAGAAAGTAGTCGGATGGAATATAGTATTTATGACATTACTTTCACTTCCCGCCGTATTTGGATTTAACAAACTTGCAGGATTTCAGCCACTCGGACCGGGAAGTTCAATAATGGATCTTGAGGATTTCCTTGTATCGTATAATCTTTTGCCGCTTGGGAGTATGATATTTGTACTTTTCTGCACCAAAAAGAATGGCTGGGGCTGGAAAGGATTTCATGCGGAAACCAACATTGGAAAGGGAATGAGATATCCTGACGGGATCAGATTTTATATGTCATACATTCTCCCCGCTGTAATAGTTGTAATATACTTAAAGGGATACTATGACACATTTGCGAAGCTTGGAACAGGATATCTTATAGGCTGGATGGTATTTGCCTGTGTTTTGCTTATGGCAATATTTGGTATTGCAAATTATAGGAAGAAGGATAGCAGGTAGAATACATATTACATGAATTTTAAATTTTAAGGAGAGATACGATATGGAGCATAGAGTGAAAGTTACTGTTTTGGATAAAAAATTATTTCCGGAATTACAGGCGCAATATTGTGCAGTACCCGACAGTGGGAAATGTCCTTGTTACAATGTTGGAGATGAATTTATGTTTTATCGCAACGATGAGCGTGATGACTATTGGCATATGGGAGCAGGCACACTGATAAAAAGCGGAAAAACGGATGAAGGGGTATTACTTTCTCCGGGAACAATGCATTGTGGAACAGATGGAGTTCCATTTTGTTCAGAAGCGTGGGATGCTTCTTGTCCGAAGGGCAAGAAGATGGGCTATAGATTAAAATTGTAGATTAATAACTTCCAGTTTGACGGAGTAGTGGATATGATAATTCGAGAAGTAAATGTAAATAAAAAGCAGTTTATATCATTATTGTTATTAGCTGATGAACAGGAAAATATGATTGATCGCTATCTTGAAAAGGGTACTATGTATGTACTTGAAGATGGTAATGTAAAAGCTGAATGTGTCGTTACTGATGAAGATAATGGAATACTTGAAATTAAAAATATCGCAGTTGATCCAAAGAACCAAGGAAATGGCTATGGTAAAGCTCTGATAGACTTCCTTGCAGAAAAATATGCAGAAGAATATTCTATTTTGCAGGTTGGAACAGGTGACAGTCCATTGACAATACCATTTTATGAAAAATGTGGATTTATCCGTTCTCACAAGATTCCCAATTTCTTTACCGATAATTATAATCACCCAATCTATGAGGGCGGTGTACAGTTAATAGATATGGTATATTTGCAAAGATATTTATGAATTTAACATTCCTTTTGCAATATATTATGGCCCATTAAAACCGAAAGCATAAGATTAAAAAGAGTGTAAAAAGTGATGTTACCATCAAATTTAACACTATCAGGCAGCAAAGCGGATTGTGAATATCCACTTGACTAATAATTATTCTGCTAAACAACAGGTGAAATGTATCACTGGCACATTTCAACTGTTGTCTGTCGTTTATGCATTTTTTGCCAGTTTATGAATCCGTAAATATCATTTAACAAAAATACTGCAAAGCAGACGATCACAGAAACATATGTAATATTTGTTTTTGCGGCAATGCTCCAAAGTACGATAAGCACAAGGTCGTTTGCGGCATATGCAACTGCATAAAAAGGGCTTCTTTTTGTTGTCAGATAAATTGCAAGAAAACTTGTTGTGACTGAAAATGTACTCGGAATAAGATTTGCCGTATTAAAATAATCCAATATAAAATAAAAAACAAAGGTTACAATAACGGTCAGGATTATCATAGGTATAATATCCTTCAACTTAAGATGTTTCACTTCGACTTCTGATTTATTGCCTTCATAAGGATTTTTAAGCCATGTGATCATTGAAAACAAAGCTATTGGTGCAGTCATGCCAAGATAAGTTATCATTTCGCCGTAATATGCATATGAAAATGAAATAATTCCATAAAGTAAACTGAATATGATTATGAGAAATTGTCCAAACGGATTTCCTTTTGCACAAAATATAAGTGATGTAACACCGATGAGTGATGCTATAAGTGACAGTGTATTGTCACCTTTAAAAAGAATAAATGATATCAATATTGTGAGTATTGAACCTATCCATAATAATAATTCTTTCTTTGTAAAATAGTCTGACATATTTTTTAATAACATTATCGTTACCTCCAGTGTGTATTTCTTTATTTACTTCGGTCAATGCAAAATATAAACTCCTGCGCGATATTCATCGGGAACATGCTTGTGAGTGCAGAAACGATACAGCTCTGCTGCAAACAGGTCATATTTAAACATTTTTTGAAGCTGTTTCATGTATTGTAAGTGCTGTTTGTCTGTTACAGATACAGCGTTATTGCCGTTACTTTTATTTGCTTGTGCAGGCTTTTTGGAAAACGCATTGTCAGTTTGGAATTGTGACAGAAATCTTTCAAAGCTTTTGTCTGCATCAGCAACTTTTGTGATAAGAGGAATATTTTTTATATTGCGAAGAAGTCCGCTTTTGTTTTTGTTCATTCCTAAAAGTCTGGCATATGCTAAAGTCGGCATAAAATCCGTAATATTTTTATCATGCTCATCAGCCTGTGAATTTTTTGTAAGCGGTTTATCTCTGTTAGGATAAAGCTTAGTTATAAACAGCTCCATGTCTTCTTTTTTTATATCAAGCAGAATATGTGTAAGCACTCTTGTGATGCGTGTGTGTGTATATTGCTTTGTCTTTAAGATGTCTGCAAAGTTGTCAAAGCCTTTGTAATGTGGCAGATTATTATATATTCTGTCGGATAATTCGGGAGAAATATCACTATAAATTCCTAACGGCATATCTTCTTTTTTTAATGATAAGAGCTTAAAATACAGCATATCAGAGAAAAGGGGGTTGTCGGCAGGAAATCGTGTAAGATTATTTTTTAAAATATTTATGACAGGTTCAGGCACATGCGTAGTGATAGTAGTTAAAGCTGCTTCTTTTTTATTTATATCTGAAAAAAAGTTTAACTTTTCAAATGATGTTCTTATTGCAGATGCTGAACTGAATTTGTTATTTTCTTTATCAGACAAATATATTTCTTTTTTAGAGTCAGGACTGCAGCAAACATTTTTGTTTGTATTTTGCATATTTCTGTTTGGAATTAAATTACAGGTGTTGTCTGAAAGAGTGGGAGTGCTATCAAGGCTTGTCGAATGATAACCATTGTCAATCCTTTTTATTGTAACAGGTTTGATATGACTTCCTATTCTTTTTAGTGCTTTTATATACTCGATTCCTAATATGTTGTTTGGCTGTTTTAAAAGTGTTGGGAGGATATCACGATATTGGGGCATATGCTGTTTTAGATATTCCTCTCGTGCGACAGGAAATGATATCCCTTTTTTCAAGTATATTTCAAGTTCTTTAATATAATCATTGCTATTTAATATAGAAGAAATCTTTTCAAGTATTTCAAGATTTCCTTCTTCACTGCCAAAACAGATTTCATCGACAAAACCGAGAGAGTCAAGGAGTGCTACAGAGCCAAGGGCAAAAGTTTCAGCACTTGCACACGAAAAAACAACGGGCAATTCAAAAACAAGATCGGCACCACAGTCTATAGCCATTTTTGCACGCAGATATTTATCTGTCCACGCAACACCGCCACGCTGGACAAAATTGCCGCTCATTACGACAACAACATTGTCGGCACCAAGCTGTTTTTTTGTCTGTTCTATCTGGTATTTATGTCCGTTGTGGAACGGATTATATTCAGCAACTATTCCTATTGTTTTCAATGTTAATCGCTCCTTTTTAAGTGATGTTTTATAAAATTGAAGAGAGAACCCATTACCATTAGGTGATGAGTGACTCTTGCAAAAGCAAAGTGGGGATTTACGAGTGTGCTTGCGGTATTAAATTATAATCACATTTATAGTGTGCCACTAAGTTTACCATAATATTAAATTGTTGTAAAACAAATGCTTTTCGGCTATAATTACTTTTGATAAATAAGAGCAGGAAGTGATGATAAAACGCTCGGAAATGAGGATTATATATTGTTATGACAAAAAAAGAGTTTAGAGATAGAATAAAAAAATCAAAGCTTATACTTGATGGAGCAACGGGTTCAAATTTACAGAAAAGAGGTATGCCGGTTGGTGTCTGCCCTGAGGAGTGGATTATTGAAAACAGCGAAGTTTTAAAGCAGCTTCAGATTGAATATATACAGGCGGGCAGTGATGTTTTGTATGCACCTACATTTTCGGGAAACAGGATTAAACTTGAGGAGTACGGTCTTGATGACAAGCTTTTTGAGATAAACACAAAACTTGTAGAGATTTCTAAAGCTGCCGTTGATGAAGGGCTGACGGACGAGGAGAAGAAAGCAGGCAGAGAAGTCTATATAGCAGGTGACATTACTATGACCGGAAAACAGGTATATCCTGTCGGACCACTTATGTTTGAGGAACTTGTTGACATATATAAGGAACAGATAAGATGCATTGCTGATGCAGGGATTGATTTTATTGTGGTTGAGACTATGATGAGTCTTCAGGAGTGCAGGGCCGCAGTTATTGCGGCTAAAGAAGTTTGTGAGCTTCCTATTATGGTGACGCTTACATTTAATGAGGATGGCAGAACTCTCTATGGTACAAATCCTGAGACGGCGGCTCTTGTAATGACTACTCTTGGTGTCGATGCGGTCGGTGTAAACTGTTCAACGGGACCTGACAAGATGATTGAGATAGTAAAGACGATGACAGAATATGCAGATGTTCCGATTGTGGCAAAGCCAAATGCAGGTCTGCCAAAACTTGAGGATGGTGTCACCATCTATGATATGGGACCTGAGGAATTTGCAAGAGAAATGATGCCGCTTGTTGAGGCTGGTGCAGATGTTGTGGGCGGATGCTGCGGAACAACACCTGAGCATATAAGGCTTTTAAATGAACTTCTTATTGAGAAAGGTTATAAGGACGGCGGCTCTTTTGAAAAGAGAGAGGGAAAAGTCTTAAGGCGAGCATTGTCTACTGAGAGAAATGTGCTGCCGATTGACCTTGACGGAGATTTTCTTATTATCGGTGAGAGGATAAATCCGACAGGAAAGAAAGCACTTCAGGCACAGCTTCGTGAGGGAAGTCTTGATATGGTCTGCGAGATGGCTGAGTCGCAAGAGGAGTTTGGTGCATCTATCCTTGATGTAAATATGGGTATGAACGGCATTGATGAAAAAGAAATGATGCTTAAATGTGTAAATGAACTTACTCTTGTAAGCAACCTTCCTTTGTCAATAGATTCAAGTCATCCGTCTGTTGTTGAGGCAGCACTTAGAATTTATCCGGGACGAGCATTGATAAACTCGATTTCTCTTGAGCCCGAAAAATTTGAAAAACTTATTCCGGTTGCGAGAAAATATGGTGCAATGTTTATCTTACTCCCGCTTTCAGAAGCAGGGCTTCCAAAGGATATTGATGAAAAGAAAGAGATTATTCATACGATTCTTGAGAGGGCATATGAGTTTGGCCTTACAAAAGATGATGTTGTTGTTGACGGTCTTGTCGCTACGATAGGAGCAAACAGAAATGCCGCTAAAGAGACAATGGAAACTATTTCGTATTGCAAAAATGATATAGGAGTGGCAACGGCGTGTGGTCTTTCAAATATTTCCTTCGGACTGCCTGAGAGAATGTTTGTAAACAGTAGTTTTATGAGTATCGCCATAAGCCACGGACTTACTATGGCAATCGCAAATCCGTCACAGGATCTTCTTATGCATTCAATGTTTGCCGCTGACCTTCTTATGAATAAACCTGAGTCAGACACAAGATATATAAACAGGGTTACGGGAAGAAAACTTTCGGTGCTTTCAGGAGACATAGATGCGTCACAGGTTACGGCACAGGCAGGAAATACCACATCTGCCGCTGATATAGACAGTGATGTGCCAAAAGATGACAAACTTTTTGAAGCTGTTGTCAAGGGAAGAAGCAAAAAGATAGAAGAACTCGTGAGGGAAGCACTTGACAATGGTGCGGACGCACAGTCTATAATAGATAAAAGTCTGATACCTGCGATAACGCATGTTGGAAAACTCTTTGATAAACAGATATATTATCTTCCACAGCTCATATCAAGTGCCGAGACAATGGAACTTGGTATCGGTGTGTTAGAACCGGTGCTTGCACAGAATAAAGATAAAGAGCCTTTGGGTACGATAGTAATGGCAACCGTTGAGCATGATATACACGATATTGGAAAAAATCTTGTAGTGCTCATGCTTAAAAATTATGGTTATGATGTTATCGACCTTGGAAAAGATGTCCCGGCAGAGACTATCATAGAAGCTGCAAAGGAGCATAATGCGGATATAATCGGTCTTTCGGCACTTATGACAACCACTATGATGGAGATGAAAAAGGTTGTAAATCTTGTAAAAGAAAATAATATGGATACGCTTGTCATAATTGGCGGAGCAGTTATAACACAGGGATTTGCTGATGAAATAGGAGCAGATGGTTATTCGGAAGATGCCCAGAATGCAGTTGAGGTTGTTGGAAAACTTCTTGCCGAGAGAGACAAAAATAAATAATGAAATGTTTGCGTATGTAATGAGATTTTTTATTTTGGGTGTCGAAAACAATAGCGAAAATAAGTGATAAATAAATTGTTGGCATGGTGATAAAAAATAATTACATAGACTTACAAAAAGAAAGGTGTAAAATATGGGAAACAGTGTAGATGTTGTTATACCGATATATAAAGCGGGCAATGATTTTGTAAAAATGCTTGAAAAACTTTATAAGCAGAGCAAAAGACCGGAACACATATATCTTTTACAGACGATAGAGAGTAAAGACGAAAAGCTGTTTGATAAAGAAAAATGCAGTCACGGACTTGCAAATATAATATCTGTTCATCCGATAAAAAAGTCTGATTTTGACCACGGTGCAACAAGGGCATATGGGGCACTTATGGCGAAAAGTGAATATGTTCTTTTTATGACGCAGGATGCGGTATGTTATGATGATTATGTTATCGAAAATCTTTTAAATGCATTTGATGACAGAAAAGTAGGGATAGCTTACGCAAGGCAGCTTGCAAGAGAAGATGCGGATGAGATAGAGCGGATGACAAGAGAAAATAACTATCCGGAGGAAAGTATCGTAAAAACTAAAAAGGATGAAAAAAAGCTTGGAATAAAAGCTTATTTTTGCTCGGATGTATGTGCAATGTATAGACTTGATGTATATAAAAAACTTGGCGGATTTGTCAAGAAAACGATATTTAATGAAGATATGATAATGGCATATAAAGAGATGCAGGCAGGATTCAGCGTTGCATATATGGCGGATGCAAAGGTTATCCATTCACATTCATATACTTGTAAACAGCAGTTTGTAAGGAGCTTTGACCTCGGTGTGTCACAGAGACAGTATCATGAGATATTTGATAATATTTCTTCTGAAAAAGAAGGGGCAGGCTATGCCAAAAAAGTTATAATCCGTCTTTTGAAAAATGGAAAATTTATAAAGACATTTTATTTTATGATGCAGTGTGGCTTTAGGCTGTTTGGATATAAGCTTGGAAAAAATTATGAAAAACTTCCAAAGAAAATGGTACTTGCCTGCACAATGAATAAAGAATACTGGAAATAAAATAAAAGCTGAGTTTTGGCAGTTGACGGTTCATTAATCTAAGAAATGAAAGACTGAACTGTTAAAATAAAAAAGGGGAAAACGCTGGTTTTCTGCTGTGTTACGAACATTTTCACAGACATTAAAAAAGAACATATGGCACAGTTTGTATATAAGCTATGCTATATGTTCTTTTATTTGTGTTCTGTTTTAGTCCTTTTCAACAGTTGGATTAAAATTTTTATTTTCACCTGTTGAAATATTGTAGTAGTATGCTGTTTTTCCCTCATAGTCTTCATAGAAAACATAATCGGAGATTATATGTATAAAATTGAAATTGCCTGCAGCAATCTGCTCATTTGTGCCGGTACTCATATCATACATATATATACCATTGTTTTGACCGTTATCAACTTGATAGAAAATAATGTTGCCATCATTTGTGATATTATATGTGGCAAGTTTATATTGGACTATAGTTTCGGCAGAACCACCATCAAGTCCGATACGGCACAAATTATAGTTTTGATTCATGTTAAGAAAATATATGTAGTCGCCTGATTTTATAACAGATGTACAGTTGCCATTGTATATGACTTTGTCATTGGCACCTGAAATATCCATTGAATGAATATTATGTTCTTTTGCCCAGCCGGAATAATAAATAGTGTTACCGGAAACAGAATAAGGCGATATGGCTTCTCTTTTAAGAAGTTTATTTTTTGAACCGTCTATTTTCGCTGAATAAAGTTCAAGACCTTTTTTATGGTCATAATGCTGGTAATATACATGATTTCCATAAAGGCAGGCTACTTGAGTAGGGTCTTCATAAAGCCTTGATAAATCAGTACCGTTTTTTGTTATTCTGAAAAGTCCGGTAGTACTTAAAGACAACAGTGCATTATCAGATTTTTTGAATTTATCATTTCTTCTGGTGTAAAAAATGTAATTTCCGGCAGCATTTATATAACTTACCTTGTCATTATAGACTTTTTTTATTTTGCTGAGGTTTGCATTCATTTTGTATAGTTTATTATGGTCGTTTGGATTGGCAAAATAAATCACATCGTCTGCCTGTGTGAAAAGACCACCATTTAAAAGATTGCCACTTGTATTGCCGGTAGTGGATGAATCACTGTATAATTTGACTTTCCCTTTTTTTATTATAAGAATAGATATGACAGCGACAGCGGCAAGTATTAATATACTTGCTAAAATTCTTTTTATTAAGCTTCCTTTTTTCAATATACCAGCCCTCCCTGTGTTAGATAGATTAGGTTGTAACGAAACTTATTGACTGCAAAGACATAGCAAATAGTTTCGTAAAAACTTATTATATAACTGCTATTCATTTTTGGTATGTGCAACAACAGTTACATATTTATTATAACCTATCTATAAAAGTGTGACAATAGCAATGCCGATTGTTTTTATATAAGATGTGCAAGGCTGAACTGTTACTATAAGATTTGGAATGTAAAACAGATGGAAAAACTTTGTATTTATTCGAGCGAATTTATGATATAATGAACACAAAAGTGTTCATATTAAGAGTTTCTAACGAAACTCCATTATGTGCAAAAAGCTTGCACAAATTTATGATATAATGAGTACAAAAGTGATAATAATCAGGAGGACGAAGTATGTTAAGTTTACCGGCTATTTTTAGCGACCATATGGTATTTCAGAGAGAAAAAAATATATTACTTTGGGGAGAAAGTGATGAAAAAAATGTTACAGCAGTAATAGATGAAAAAAAAGTAAGTTCAGATGTAAATAACGGCAGATGGGAGATTGAACTGCCGCCGATGGCAGCAGGCGGACCTTATGAACTTGAGGTGTCGGATGGAGTACAGACTAAAAAATATACAGATATAATGATAGGTGAGGTATGGCTTGCCGGAGGTCAGTCTAATATGGAGCTTGAACTTCAGAACAGCATGAACGGACAGGAAGTTTGTGCAAATGTAAAAGATGACGGTGTAAGGTATTATTATACACCGAAAGTGTCATGGGTCGGAGATGAACTTTTTGAAGCAGAAAAAAAGAGTGAGTGGCAGCATTGCACACCTGATAATTGCAAAAACTGGTCTGCCGTTGCATACTATTTTGCAAAAGAGCTTTCAAAAAAACTTGGAGTGACGGTCGGTATTATCGGCTGCAACTGGGGCGGAACTTCGGCTTCATGCTGGACGAGCAGGGAGTTTATGGAGCAGGAGACACTTTTAAAACCTTATCTTGATAAATATGACAATGCGGTTAAGGGACAAAATCCAGAGGAGTACATAAAATCCAGAGAAGAATATATTAAATATCAGGCAGAGTTTGATAAGAATGTCGGTCATTATTATGAGACTGCCAAAAATCCTACATGGGATGAGGCGATAAGCCTTTTTGGAGAAAATCAGTATCCGGGACCTATGGGACCAAGAAATGAGACAAGACCGAACGGACTTTACGATTCGCTTCTTAAGAGGGTAATGCCTTATACGCTCAGAGGATTTTTATATTATCAGGGCGAGGAAGATGACCATATGCCTTATACATATTATACGATGCTTTCAACACTTATAAGACAGTGGCGTCATGACTGGAGAGATGAGCAACTCCCATTTATGATTGTTCAGCTTCCTATGTTTAAGAATGATGGAGAGCCTGATTACCATAACTGGCCGTTTATACGAGAAGCCCAGATGCGTGTGTTTAAGACTGTTAAAAACACAGGAATTGCAGTCATACTTGACAAGGGCGAGTATGGAAACATTCATCCGGTACAGAAAGATGTTGTTGGAGAGAGACTCTGCGAGCAGGCACTTTATCATGTATATAAAAATGATAATGAAAAGAGTGCATTTGGACCGATATACAAGTCGTATGAAAAAGACGAAGAAAAAATGATACTTCATTTTGATTATGCAGATAATGGCATGGAATGTAAGGGAGAGAAACTTATAGGATTTGAGATTGCAGGTGATGATAAGAAATATTATAAAGCAGATGCCAAGATTGCAGGAAATGATATTGTAGTATCGGCATCTGAGGTAGATAAGCCTAAATATGCAAGATACTGCTGGACAAATTATTCAGAAGTGACATTATTTGGCAAAAATGGAATACCTGCCGCACCGTTTAGAACAAGTTGTGATGACGGGGCAGTTGCGACCGGCAGCAGAAATGAAGGATTGTGGAAAAATGCCGAGGTTGACTAAATGGTGGTTTTGCAGTATAATCAAGCGATATGAATATGAATTTATGGAGGATTTAAGATGGCTGGAAAGAAAAATCTTATGACTCGTGAAGGTCTTAAGGCACTGGAAGATGAGTTAAACGACTTAAAATTAAATAAAAGAAAAGAAGTAGCACAGAAAATCAAGGAAGCAAGAGAGCAGGGAGACTTGTCAGAGAATGCTGAGTATGATGCTGCAAAAGATGAGCAGCGTGACATAGAAGCGCGTATCGAAGAAATCGACAATATCCTTAAAAATGCTGAGGTAGTAGAGCATGACGAGGGAGATGCTGACAAGGTTAATGTAGGTGCTACGGTAAAGATTAAAGATATTGAGTTTGGTGATGAGATGGAGTATAAGATCGTAGGTTCAACAGAGGTTGACTGTCTTAATAATAAAATCTCAAATGAATCACCTGTCGGAGCTGCACTTATAGGGGCAGCAAAAGGTGATATTATCGAGATAGAGACACCAAATGGTGAAATGATAAAATATGAAGTAATGAGCGTAAGCAGATAATAATAAAAACGGAAGGAGTAATAAAAGTGGCAGAACAGCAGAAAAAACCACAGACACAGCAGGATTTAAACCAGCTTTTAAAGGTAAGAAGAGAGAAACTTGCTGCATTACAGGAAGCAGGAAAAGATCCGTTTGAGATTACAAAGTATGATCAGACGCATCATTCGGATGAAGTAAAAGAACTTTACACAGCACATGAAGAGAAACTTCTTGCTGGCAGAGTTAAGCCTGATACAGAGGGAATGGACGAAGCGGAAGCCCGTAAAGTAATAAATGATGATTACAATGAAAGAAGAGCAATAATGGATGCATCTCCTATTCAGGTATCGGTGGCAGGCCGTATGATGTTTAAGCGTGTCATGGGAAAAGCATCATTTTGTAATATTCAGGATCTCAAAGGAAAAATACAGATATATGTGTCCAGAGATTCAATTGGAGAAGAGCCGTATGCTGTATTTAAAAAATCAGATATTGGTGATATCTATGGCATAAAAGGTTATGCATTTAGAACAAAAACAGGAGAGATTTCCATACATGCGGAAGAATTGACACTGTTATCGAAATCCCTTCAGATTTTACCTGAGAAATTCCATGGTCTTACAGATACAGATGTACGTTATCGTCAGAGATATATTGACCTTATTATGAATGAGGAAAGTAAAAATGTATTTGTAAAGAGATCACTTATGATGAAAGAAATCAGAAATTTCCTTGCATCAAGAGATTTCATGGAAGTAGAAACACCTATGCTTGTATCTAATGCCGGTGGAGCAGCCGCAAGACCATTTGAAACACACTATAATGCACTCAATGAGGATGTAAAGCTTCGTATTTCGTTAGAATTATATTTAAAGAGACTTATAGTAGGCGGACTTGAAAGAGTATATGAGATTGGACGAGTATTCCGTAACGAAGGCGTAGATACAAGACACAACCCGGAGTTTACTCTTATGGAACTTTATCAGGCATATACAGATTATGAGGGAATGATGGAACTTACAGAATCAATGTTCCGTTATCTGGCAGAAAAAGTAGTAGGTTCAACAAAGATTTCATATAATGGTGTTGAAATTGATCTTGGCAAGCCATTTGCAAGAATGACAATGAATGAGGCAATTTTAAAATATGCAGGCATTGATTTTGATAAGGTCGAAAGTGATGAGGCAGCAAAAAAACTTGCAGATGAGCATCATATCGAATATGAGGAACGTCACAAGAAAGGTGATATTATTAACCTGTTCTTTGAGGAGTATTGCGAGAAAGAGCTTATACAGCCTACATTTATCACTGACCATCCAATAGAGATTTCTCCACTTACAAAGAAGAAACCAACAGACCCTACAAAAGTAGAGCGTTTTGAGCTTTTCTGTAATACATGGGAGATGTGTAATGCATATTCAGAGCTCAATGATCCGATAGACCAGAGAGAGCGTTTTGCACAGCAGGATGCTAATGCAGATGCAGGAGATGATGAGGCAGAGCATACAGACGAAGATTTCTTATATGCACTTGAACTTGGTATGCCACCAACAGGCGGAATCGGATACGGACTTGACAGACTTTGTATGTTACTTACAGATTCGCAGGCAATCAGGGATGTATTGTTGTTCCCGACAATGAAGAGCTTGGATAAATAAACCTAGTGTTTATGCGGGGTTGAGGCATTTGAGTACGTCAAAGGACGCATTAAAAGACGTATTTTGGCATAGTCATTTACATCAGTATGAAAGAGTACACAATCTGAAAAGAAAAAGATTCA
>ERZ837487.303-NODE-303-length-74785-cov-9.730028_pt1 | contig 74785 bp, 75 predicted proteins | sample MGYA00519911_ERZ837487 | MGnify/ENA primary metagenome ERZ837487 (study PRJEB31850, sample SAMEA3708818) | human gut metagenome | biome: human gut; feature: human-associated habitat; material: faeces | place: China | collected 2014 ... | reverse complement strand
CGGAAATCCTTAGAGGGCAAAATTGAACAGGCAGAGAAACAGGAAAAACGTATCCACACGGATATGGAGCAGACTGTAAAACAGGCAGGATATCCAGATGTCCAGTCTTTTGCAAAGACATATCAGAAATCGGAAAAACTGGTCAGGGCATATAATGAGGAGCTGCGGGCATGGGCAAATCAGACAGAACCGAAAAAAGAGAAGCCATCAGAACCGCCGAAAAAGGCAAGCATACGGGAGAAATTGTACCGCTATCAGCAGGAAAGCAGACAGCAGCCAAAACAGTCAGCAAAGAAGAAATATACGGACAGAGAACGATGAGAAAGGTGGAACAGAAAATGAAGAAAACAATTTTTGAAGAAATGGGTGGCACTTATGTAAGATGTGGGGATTACCTTATCCCAAACCTTACCTTGCCGGAGGAAGAAGAACCGAGATTTGTTGGAGTATGGGGACAAAGGCATTTGCAGTATTTGAAGGAATACCGCAAGACTGTATATCTGGATCTGATGATGAGTGGCAGACTGAACAGTTATCTGGCAGATATAGAGGAACAGGCACAGGAACGCTTTGAAAGAATTGTAGAGCAGATGAAACAGGCACAAGGAATTACAGAACAGTTAAAGGCAGACAATGCGTGGGAGTGGGTAGGCAGGATGAATAATATACAGGCGTGTGCAAGGGAGATTGTGAATGTTGAATTGATTTTTAGATGAAGTTGATATAATCTAACGCGGAGAATGACGAATATTATCCGATTGAGTTTTGCAATTATTTATTGAAATATGAGATAGATAATGTTATTCTTTATAAGAAAATTGTTTAAGTGAGATACGGTAAAAAACAATGTGAGGTAATTAAGATGGCGGTATGTTACAATAAACTATGGAAAAAATTAATTGACAAAAATATGAGCAAAACACAGCTTATTAAAAAGGCTCAAATAAGTACAAATGCAATGGCAAAACTTGGGAAGAATGAAGATGTCAGAGTAGAAGTTTTAGTAAAAATATGTGGAGTTTTAAACTGTTCCTTGGACGATATTATGGAGATCGTTCAAAACAAAAAAATGGGAGAAATGTAATTATGGGAATTAATAGGGATAAACCAGATTTATGGAAAGAAGATATTGCGCAATCAGTTGATTTATATAATACGTGGTTTATGGAGTTTGCTCCTAAAGCTTTTCGAGAAACAAGAGTACATACGGCAAGTCAAGTTGAATCGGCTTTAGAAATTACTCACTATTTATCAGACATATCAGTAGAAGTATTAAAAACGCATCCAGAAGTATTGCCTATTTTACGAATGTCTACTTGCCCTCCAATTGCACGAGATAGATTGGTAGGATTATCCGGGACTTCAAAAGGACTTGTTTCTAACATGGAAGATATTGAGAATCCCCGTGTTTCTCCGAGAATGAAATCAGATGTGTTAGTTAGAGAACTTGAGAAAATATCGCATACAATTAGGAAAATGGCAGATCCAGATATTTTTGTTTGGCTTGATGCAAATAGAGAACCAACCGAGGTTGAACTTCAACGTTCAGCTACTATTGTTGCGGATAGATTGTGCGGTGCTGTTTCAGATCCAATAATTCGAAACGCACAAGAAAAGCGTCAACTTGCAGCTATTACAAATTATTTGAAATCGAAAGGTTATCGTGAAGCAGCCGGTGGCGTAAAATATAATTGTATGGAGCCAGGAACATATTCTTTCCACACAAACGTTCCTGTTAATGTATCAATTGAGTCTGATGAGAAGATAAACATTCCTGTGGATGTTTTAATTATGCCTATATTGACAGAGGCTGGAAGGCTCCCGTTGATGATTGAGGCAAAGTCGGCTGGAGATTTTACAAATGTCAATAAAAGAAGAAAAGAAGAAGCTGTAAAAATGCAGCAGCTTCGCAATACTTATGGACACTCGGTAAGCTATTCGTTATTTTTGTGTGGATATTTTGATTCTGGTTATTTAGGATATGAAGCAGCGGAAGGGATTGATTGGATATGGGAACACAGAATCTCAGACTTGAATTATCTCGGGATTTAATAGATGTTGAAAGCATCCGTATGAATGAACAGCAAAAAATAGATAGTAAAAAGGAAATAGAAGAACGCCGGAGAAGGGGACAATTTGCTACGCCTATTGATTTGGCCGATGAAATTACTGCATATGGATTGAGCGTTCTTTCTACTGATGATATTTCATTCCTTGAGCCTGCAGTTGGAACAGGAGCTTTTATTTCTGCACTATTAAGAAATTGTAAAGATAAATATATAAGCAAATGTATAGGTTATGAGATTGATAAGCAATACTTTGATGTAGCATCTTCGTTATGGTCATATCATGGATTTGAAATGAAAAATTTAGACTTCACTATGCAAAATCCAAGTGGTAAGCAGGTTAATTTACTTATTAGTAATCCTCCTTATGTGAGGCATCATTATATTACTGTAGAAGAAAAAACGCGACTTAATAAATTGGTCTACAATGAAGTGGGGATTAATATATCTGGTCTTGCAGGTTTATATAGCTATTTTATGCTATTATCGCATAAATGGCTTGCACCAGGAGCAGTAAGCGGATGGTTGATACCAAGTGAGTTTATGGATGTGAATTATGGAGAAGCTTTAAAGGAATATCTTTTAAATCATGTACGCCTTCTGCGCATACACCGATATGACCCTCAAAATAGCCAGTTTAATGATGCATTGGTTTCATCTGCAGTAGTATGGTTTATAAATGAAAAATGTGAAGATGATTATGAAGTTGAGTTTACTTTCGGAGGTACACATACGTTGCCTCAAAAGAGAAAATTAGTAAGAAAATCTGTCTTAAGTTCGGAACGAAAGTGGACGAGATTTCCAGAACAAGATGTTCGTTCCACTGATATGCAGAGGATAACGCAACTCGGTGATTATTTTGATATAAAGAGGGGATTAGCTACAGGCGATAATAATTTCTTTATTTTAACAAAAGAACAGATTGAAGAACGAGGATTGGATATGTCGTTCTTTATTCCGATTCTACCAAGTCCGAGAAAACTAAAAACAGATGAAGTTTTGTCTGATAAAATGGGAATACCGCAAATAGATACTCCGTATTTTTTATTGCGTTGTTCTTTGCCAGAAGATGAAATTAAAGAAAAAAGTCCAGCGTTGTGGAGCTATCTTCAAACCGGCAAAGACACTACTGCTAAAAAATATTTATGCAAGAGCAGAAGATTATGGTATATGCAAGAAAATCGAACAGCAACTCCATTTTTGTGTTCTTACATGGGGCGAAGTTCAGAAAGTCGTAGTCCATTTAGATTTATACTTAATCATTCAGATGCAGTAGCGACTAATTCATATTTGATGCTTTATCCTAAACCTGGTTTGGAACGGCTAATCGCAGAAAATACAGCATTGTTAAATAAGGTATGGGATATATTGTGTTCTATAGGAAATAAGAGTATAGAAAATGAAGGTAGAGTATATGGAGGGGGATTAAAGAAAATAGAACCGAAAGAGCTGGCTAAAGTCCCTTGTCAGGAGTTAGATTTTCTATGTTGATTGATATACTTTTGAGATAAGGTGGTAAATTAATGTTAAAGGATACTATTAACAAAATTATATATTTTGACAAAGAAACTATTCGCAATATATTGCAAGAACGAGATCGAGGCGAGCTTTTGCGTACAACAGATATATCTTCTAATCTACAAACTCGAGGAACAATAGCAACGGAGGCTTCAGCAAAATTGAAACTTGATGTTCCGTTGATTTCAAGGATTTCATTCCTATTTACAGGAAAAATAGAGGCATCATATGTTGTGAAGAGAGATAGTACAACTACAATTTCTTCAACAGAAATTTCGGAGTTTGAACAATTAAAATCGCTATTGACTGTTATTAAAGATGTTCAGTTATCAGATATTGAAAATTCTTCTACATCTCTTCGTGTAGCAGGTGGATACCTTAAAATAGTTAAGGGCGATATTGACGGAGTAGATACAAAAGAGTTTAAAACTGTTATGGATAGCTATGATGGATATGATACATATAAAGTAGATGAGAAAAGATATGTTCGTTTTAATAATGCTGCATTTGTAAGTAATTACAAGAGAAATGATTTGCTTACTACTACAATGACACTGTATTGCATCCCTGTAGGGGAGTTTAATAAAAAACGTTTTGATTTTATAGAGGAAATAGGAAAAATGGAACGCTTGGTTGTTTCAGCAGAAAAACCTAAATCATTGGCAGATATATATCCTTCAGAAGTACAACTTGCGAGTGTAAATGTTAAAAATCAAGATGTTGAAAAAAAGAATGATACAGTGGTACTTTATGATGTACTCTATGCTTGTATCACGACGGAGACAGTAAATGGAAGATAAAAGAAAATATCATATTATTATTGGTTCAAAGGGATATTTTGATATGAACCTACCTGAGTTTACCGAAGATGATGTCGTGGATGATTTTTTAGAGTTGGTAAAGATTTCTGATACTGCTAAACAAAATCGATTAATGCTTGATCAACATGCCGATATACTTACCATAAAAAATAATAGTTATCATGGAATTGTCGAAGCAGCGCATGATCGTTTAGGACCATTAATAGAAGAACTGACGACAGATGATGCGGAAATATATATTCATAATCCACCTTCTGTTTTAAAGGAGTATTTAGAAAATCAGAAAGAACGTTCATTAATTGAGCTTGACATTGTAAGTGAAAAATATGAAATAAAAAGAGATTCAGATGTGTTTGTGAATAAGATTAAAGAGATATCATTACATATATTCGGTCAACAAACAGCTATTGAGGAAATTAGTAAAAGTTTATGGTATCTTACAACTGTCAAAAGAAGTAAACCTTATGTGATAATGCTGTATGGCAATAGTAGTCTTGGAAAAACGGAATTGGTACGTGAAATTGCAGAAAAATTTTTTGGTGGTAAATATTTGGAAAAGCATTTATCTATGTTCAAGAATAATAATTATTCAGAATATTTTTTTGGCGATGCACCTAATCGACGTAGTCTGGGATATGATTTGTTGGAACGTGAGTCTAATTTGATTTTTTTTGATGAATTGGATAAATGCCCTGAGCATTTCTTTTCTGCGTTCTATACACTATTTGATAATGTTCAATTTAGAGATGCTACTTATGATGTAGACGTATCCGGTACTGTAATTATACTTACATCTAATTATCATACAAAAGAAGAAATGCAAAAGCAGTTAGGACTTCCTATTTTTTATCGTATTGACAAGGCCATCCATTTTGATGATTTTAGCTGTGAGACAATATATAAAATTGTTCAAAATGAAATTTTAGAAAGAAAAGATGAATACATTGATAAACTTACTCCAGATATGGTATACGCAGCTGTGAGCCCTCTTATCTTAACATCAGGAGAAAATGCCCGGACAATAAAATATAAAGTTCAGCAGGTTATTGAGGAGCTTTTATTTCAAGAGATACACGAGAAAATGAAATGTAAGTAACTATTTTGGAGAGAATAGAGTATTTGGTAATTTATGTGTAAAATTAAGCAAGCAACTTTAAGGTTATAGCAGGCAAAAGGTAGTTATAATGAATTATTTTAGTAAAAAAAGCTGAAAAAATTTTATGATGGTGTTGTTTTTACAAGCAAAAATGTTTATAATTTGAACCGGAATATATTGCTATTATCCACAGTTACAGAGCGAGTGTTATCAATACCGATAACAAAATGATAACATTAGCCCATGTAGGCAGAATAATATGGATAAATCAAAGAATTGAAAGAAAAGCAAACACGGCAACGAATAATCTCTAAACAAAATTGATTAGTGATTGTCGAGTTCGAATAAAGAATAAATGCTAGAAGTGCTTTATATAAAGCATATTCTAGCTTTTTTAATGCCTTGAGGTACGCAAAAGGTACGAAAAGGTACTCATTTTATTATTTCTCTTGTTCAAATATATGCCAGCTGATCCATGATAAAATAGAATTATCTTAAGAAGGAGTATTGCTTATGAGCAGATACGAAATGTGGGAAAAAGAAAGTGGCAAAAAGAATAGCAACAGAAGGAGAAATGAAAAAATATAGAAAAGTATTCAAGCTAAAGTATGATCAAAATAGATATTTGGTTGCATACCAGAGAAACAGCCGATATATAAAGGAAGAAATAAGAAACCTAGGATTTTTCTTTATTATAACGTCAGAAGAAATGAGCGCATTCAAAGCACTGGATATATATCGAGGTCGAGATAATATAGAAAAGATGTTCAGAAGTTTGAAGAGTGGAATAGATTTTAATAAGGCACGTGTACATACAACAGAGTCTTTAAAATCAAAAGTATTCGTAACATTTATCGCAATGATTGTAAGGAATGAGTTGTTTCAGAAAGCTGAGGAGTTAAGAAAAAAGAACCGTAAAGCATATACGGTTCCAGGAATGATATCGGAGCTTGAAAACATAGAATGTACAAGAAACAGTGTAGGAAGATATAGAAGAAAATACGCATTGACTGCAAAACAAAAATTGATATTAAAACAATTTGATATGGATGAAAAATATATTGACAGAAGCATTGGTGAATTCAGCTACTAATGCTTCTTTTATTTTTTAGTTATGCAAATTCTGCAAAGTTAAGGTTTACATGTTGAATGTGATTCAATAAAGAAATGAAAAAGTTTTCATAAAGAAAATGTAATATTTTTAATTTTTTGTTAATTACTTATTGCATTCATTTCTAGAAAGTGTAAAATAGTAACCATAAAAGCAACGAAGAGAAGAGTAACCAGGTTGGAACTTCAAAAGAGAGTCCCTGTATGCTGAGAGGGGATAAGGAAAGGTTTGGTGAACATGGTCTTGGAGCTGCGTGATCGATAGTGTAGATCACGACGGGCTGTCCCGTTACAGACATAGAGTATATCTGATGATATTCAGCGTACTTGAAGAGGAAATGATCGTGAGGTCATTTTAAAGTAAGGTGGTACAGCGTAATACTACGCCCTTATCTTAGGGGCGTAGTTTTTTGTTTCTAGAGCATGAAAGAATCACCTCGTCCTACTTCAAGCATTACAAGAAAACGGAGGAAAAGAAAAATGAAAAACGCAATCAGAACAATCGCAATAGCAGCATTAGCATTCGCATTAGTTGGCTGCTCATCCACATCTACAGGTTCCACATCTACAAAAACATCCGGTGAAGACAAGACAATCAAAGTTGGTGCGACTGCAGTACCACATGCTGAAATCTTGAATAATGTCGTAAAAGATGTTCTCGCAAAAGATGGCTGGACATTAGAAGTGACAGAATTTACAGATTACGTTACACCAAATACAGCTTTGGAAGAAGGTTCTCTTGATGCGAACTACTTCCAGACACTAGGCTACATGAACGATCAGAATACTTCTAAGGGTCTTCATCTGGCTGCTGCAGTTGGTGTTCATATTGAACCAATGGGTATCTATTCTGCAACAGTAACAGATATCAAGGATCTCAAGGATGGCGCAACAATCTCCTTGCCAAATGATGCAGATAACTTAGATAGAGGCTTAAGAGTACTTGTTCAGGCTGGTTTATTAGAGGATCCAGGAACAGATGAATATGTAACTGAAACAACATTCAATGGAAATAAAGAACTCAACCCTCATAACTATGATATTCAGCCAGTGGAAGCTGCACAGGTTCCATTAACACTTGAAGATGTTGATGCAGTAGTCGCAAATGGTAACTATGCATTAGAAGCTGATCTTCCAAGCAAGCACCCAGCAATCTATGTTGAACAGTTTGACCAGGAAACAAGTGTAAAGAGAACAAACTATGTTGTTGTAAAGGATGAAAATCTTGATACTGAAAAGACAAAAGCACTTGTAAAGGCTATTACATCTGATGAAGTAAAGTCATATATTGAAGATACATATAAGGGATCTGTGATTGCTTCCTTCATTGATACAGAAGGCAATCCAGTAGACTAATCAAGAAATTATAACAGTACAATCAGTAATATTCAGAGGGGAAACCCTCTGAATATTCGCGTAAATAGACAGGAGCGTAGAGATGATAAATCTTGTAAATGTAAGAAAGAGTTTTGGAGAACTTGAAGTATTAAAGGATATTAATCTCCAGATTCATGAAAAAGAAATCTATGGAATCATTGGACAGAGTGGTGCTGGTAAATCGACATTGCTTCGCTGTATCAATGGATTGGAAACATATGATAGTGGTACGATCACAGTAGATGGTACTGCAGTTGATGAAAATGATAAGAAGCAGTTACGCCAGCTGAGAAAAGATATGGGTATGATTTTCCAGAACTTCAATCTTCTTTCTAGATTGGATGTATATGACAATGTTGCATTGCCTCTTCGCTTCTGGAATGAAAATCCAAATACAGAAGAAAATAAAAAGAAAATTGAACATTTAATTGAACTTGTTGGCTTGAAAGATAAAATGCATGAACGTCCAGAAAATCTATCTGGTGGTCAGAAACAGAGAGTTGCGATTGCTAGAGCACTCGTGAATGATCCTAAGATCTTGCTTTGTGATGAAGCTACAAGTGCATTGGATCCTAGAATCACACATGGAATTCTTGAACTTTTAAAGCAGATCAATGAAGAACTTGGTATCACAATTGTTGTGGTTACACACCAGATGGAAGTTGTAAAACAGATTTGTCAAAGAGTAGCTTTTTTAAAGCATGGTGTTGTTTTGGCAGAGGGTAAACCAGAAGAGTTATTTGTGAAACCAACAGAAGATGTGAAGAAGTTCCTGGGTGAAGAAGGCCAGGTATTGCAAAAAGCGGGTGTGAATGTGCAGCTGTTCTTTACAGATGATTCTTCTGATGAACCTGTAATTACAGAAATGGCAAGAGAATTAGGCATTGATTTCTCTATCTGCTGGGCAAAACTAGAAGAGTTTAGAGAAAATGTATTTGGTTCTTTGATCTTGAATATTCAAGAAAAAGATAAAGAGCGTGTATTTCAGTTTTTGGAAAGTAAGAATGTTACTTGGGAGGTACTATGAGTATGTTAGATGTAATCTTAAAAGGAACATGGCAGACATTATACATGGTATTCTTCTCGACTTTAATTGCGGTTGTACTAGGTTTTATTCCTGCGGTAATTTTGACATTGACTGCTGAAGATGGATTGAAACCAAATCGTATTGTGTATGGAATTCTGGATGTGATTGTGAATGTATTCCGTTCATTTCCGTTCATTATCTTAATGGTAATTGTAATTCCAGTGACGCGTGTAATTGCTGGCAAATCTATTGGTACAACTGCGGCAATCGTTCCATTAACAATTTACGCAATTCCATTTATTGCACGTGTATTTGAAAATGCATTGAGAGAAACAGATGCGGGTGTGATTGAAGCAGCAAAATCATTTGGTGCTACGGATCTGCAAATTATTACAAAGGTATATTTTAAAGAATCTGTACCTAGACTATTAAATGGTATTGTTTTATTGATTATCAATATGGTTGGTGCGAGTGCAATGGCTGGTACACTTGGTGGTGGCGGTCTTGGAGATATCGCTATCCGAAAAGGATATCAGGCATATGATATTAGTTACCTTGTAGTGACGTCCATTGTATTGATTGTCATTGTTCAGCTTGTACAGGGTATTGGTAACGTTATTTACAAAAAGAAGGCTTAATTTTTGAAAAAAATTCTTGCATCATGTAAATGATGGGTGTACTATTTTCACGTCATAGAGGACATTAAAAAAACGACGCTATGTGTCGCTGGATTTAGTGCCCTCTTTTTTATTTTTAATGGAGTATAGCCTATGATGATGTATTTTGAATTTAATGAAGATAGATTGAAACAAAATCACTTTACTCAAGAACAATGTTTTAGTGTAATTGATAAAGTCATGAATGAATATGGTGTATATGCAAATCAACCAGGAACATATATAGCATCCGATGAAAGTGGATTTAATGCATTTAGTATCTTGAAGTGTAATCTACCTAAAACAAAATGGTTTCTTAAAGTGATTGAGAAATGGTTCTGGTTTGATGATGAAGATGATATTGATTGGAATGACGAGGGTGCTGATTGCATTCATTCTATCCAAAAGTATGGAGTGTAATTTATAAAACGATATAAATAAAAACCTGCAAATGAAGACAACAAGATGGTTGCCATTTTCACTTGCAGGCGTTATATTACACCAATTATTCGTTATGTGAAACGACATGATCGCTAGGGGGCACCAAATTATCTGTCAATTGCATCCACTCTAGCAGTTTCATGTCCACAATGTGGGCAACGTATTCGTGTCAAATAAAATCACTTCTTTCATATTTCATCTTTAATCATCTTTTTTTGATAATGTTGGATGTTGCATATAGAATATTTCTTTTTGATGATCTATTTCTGCTTTTAATTGTTCTTTTGAAGGAAGGTAAGTTAGGTATTTAGACATAAAAAGTCTATCATTATCATGAAGGATAGAATATCTAGCAATATCTTCATCTGTTTCAGAACAAAGTAGTATTCCAAGCGTTGGATTATCTCCTTCTTTGCATTTTAAATCGTCATACATTCGAACATACATATCAATTTGACCAACATCTTGATGTGTGATTTTCCCCATTTTTAAATCAATGAGAACATAGCATTTTAATTCGATATTGTAGAAAACAAGATCAATATAGTAGTCTTCAGTTTCAGTTACAATATGTTGTTGTCTAGCAACAAATGCAAATCCTTTTCCCATTTCCATTAAGAAATCTCTGATATGTGTCAAAATAGCTGACTCCAAATCATTTTCAAGGTAGAATCTTCATTTTTGAATCCCAAAAACTCTGCAACAATTGGACTTTTTAATAATTCAAACTGATTTTTTTGATTTTCTGAATTCTTCAGAAGCATTTCGTTAACAACATCATTTTTCTTTGGAGATTGCATTAATCGATAGAAATATTGTGTGCTGACGTTTCTGTCTAATGTTCGAGAACTCCATCCCTCATTTGAGGCTTCATTCATATACCATAATCTTGCGTTTTCATCAGAAACACGTAATAAACTTCTAAAATGCGTCCAAGTTAAATTGTGAACGCATGCGTTCACAATTCGTACATCAGGAAAAGCAATATAAAATTTGCGGAAATATTGGAGGTTTCTCTTTGAATAACTTTTTCCGTATTCTTTTGTAAGTTCATCAGCTAAAGCATCAATTAAAGCTTGCCCATATTGTGCTCTTTCATTTCCATTTTGTTCCTGCTCAACAATACGTTTACCCACATGCCAATATGTTAGTATCATTGCTTTGTTGGTAGCATTGTATGCTACTTTTTGACCAGAAGAAATGACATCTTTAATGTCAGTGATTATAGCTGCATATGACGGAAAAATGGTGTGCGTGTAGCGCACCATCAGTGTATCTGTAGCGGTCAATCGGTGTATGATCATAAAATCTAAGCTTTTAGAAATATTATATAAATTTTAACTCGGCATTTAACTCGGCATGCCGAGTTAAATCATTCACTATTTTTTTACTAATTTATAATTAGCATATCTACCGGTTCTATCGTTTTGAATAATATTCTCTTTTTTTAATTTCATTTCTTTTTTCCTCCAGCACACAAAAAAAGATTCATCCCAAAACATGAGACGAATCTGATATCCGCGGTACCACTCAATTTGCATAGAAAACTATGCCACTCTACTAGACTCCAACAAGCCCGAAACCTGTACCGTCGATATAAAAAGGATCGAATAAAGTCCATTTTCAAGAATTCTATTCCATCCTTTTTCATTTTTTCATAAATCTACATTTTAATTGTTCTTTTTGATAATCTTGTGAATTACAACACTTAACAGAATTGTAATGATCATACATGGAATTGTATTTCCAACAGGTGTATCAATCTGCATAAAACAGCGATACACAACAAATCCGACAAGCCATAATACAAGATTCAGTACATCAAATTCTACATTTCTTTTATCGTTCTTTAGAATAAAGAAATCAGCAATCTGAATTGCAATCATAGGAGCAAATACAGAACCAATCAAATACAGAAAATCAGTAATATTATCCATTGGATATACAATTGCCGCAATTGTACCAACAACAGTTACAACCATTGCTACGTGTTTTCCATTCCACTTTGGCACGATAGATTCATTAGAAATACCTGCAGAATAAGCATCCAGGAATGTTGTTGTAACTGTAGAGAATACAATGATCAATAATCCCGCAATACCCAAACCTGCTTTCAACATGATCTGTGCAATATCATATTCTCCTGTAAATAAAGCCGCACCTAAACCAATCAAATACATCCAGCAGCTAACGATTCCATACACAATACTACTAACTAAACTAGCCTTCACAGGATCTTCCGCTTCACGTGTATAGTCACTGATCAAAGGCAGCCAGCTCAAAGGCATCGCAATTGCAAGTTCAACACCTGCACCAAACGTCATTGCTTCTGTACATACAACTGCACTGTTTCCATCAAAGAAGATAAATTTGCTAAGCATTAAAGTCAAAACAAATAAAGCAACCATCGCAACTGTATTGATTTTTCCAAGGTTTGTAATACCAACACCAATCCATACAAGAATCAAGATACCAATAATCAAACACCAGATCCATGCACCTGTATGCATAATACCATCTGCCGCAAGTGCACCATCATAAATCATGATTGCTGTCCATCCAACAAGCTGCAGTACATTTAATGCCGCAAACAAAAGACAACCTTTCTGTCCAAAGCTCATCTTTGTAGAATCCATCGCACTTAAGCGCATTTTCCCACCAATAACACCAGCCAGGAACAATAAGATACAGCCAATGACATGTCCAGCCACAATGGCTAAAATACCATTTTTCAATCCTAAAGGTGCAAGATATGTACCTGTCAGTATTTCTGCAATAGAAACACCTGCACCAAACCAGATCAATGCATTTTCAAACAAAGAAGTTTTCTTCATTGAACATTCTCCTTTGCATATTCATTATCAATTGCGAATGAATGATCCATTGGTCCAGATCCCTTACCAAGATCAAGCATTGCATTCAATGCTCCAGAAATATAATCCTTTGCACGTTTTACGGATGTATCCAAATCATATCCCTTTGCAAGATTGGATGCGATAGCACTGGATAATGTACATCCTGTTCCATGTGTATTAGAGTTGTTAATACGTTTTCCATGAAACCATGTATATGCGTCATCTCTATACAACAGATCATTTGCATCATTGATTTGATGACCACCCTTTACCAGAGTTGCACATCCAAATTTCTTAGAAATTTTTTCAGCTGCGATAATCATTTCTTCTTCATTTGCAATCTTCATATCCGCTAGAACTTCTGCTTCTGGAATATTTGGTGTAATGACTGTTGCTAAAGGCAACAATTCTTTTTTCAATGTTTCAATTGCATCATCACTAATAAGTTTTGCGCCGCTTGTTGCGACCATCACCGGATCCACAACAATATTAGCTGCCTTATATTCCTGCAGTTTTGAAGCAATCATACGAATCAGATCAGAACTAGAAACCATTCCAATCTTCACAGCATCTGGATAAATATCTGTAAAGATTGCATCCAGCTGCTCCCCAAGAAATTCTGGTGTTACTTCCATAATTCCTGTAACACCTAATGTATTCTGTGCCGTTAGTGCTGTAATTGCACTCGTCGCAAATACGTGATTTGCGCACATTGTTTTGATATCCGCCTGGATACCAGCGCCTCCGCTGGAATCACTTCCAGCGATTGTTAATGCTGTTTTCATTTTCTATCTCCTTCCTGCATTACTTTTTTAATGCGACATAAGGTGGTGCCCCCAATTTGCCGCCATATTCTAATCAAAAAACAAAAAGCTGCAGAAAAACCTAATCTGCAGCTAACATACAATAAAGATATCATCCCTACGTTGGCATTATCCAAATCAGGTTTCAGGGTCAAGGTCGAACCTACTCTCAGCCACTCAGCTCCCCATTTTTCAACATGTTTATTATAGTTCCTTTGTAACAAGTAAATCAATAATCATTCAATAATCTTTGTTGGTGATAATATAGAGAGAATGTTCTTGATGAGAAATTGAATATGTATTTTATATCTAATATTATTATTAGTTTGATAAATAATTACTCGTTCGATTTCCGCTTTTTCAAATTGGTAACATATCACTGGTTGAATCTAAATATGTTTTCAAGTCTTTATAACGCTTGTTTTGTCCGACAAGCATACTTAGTTCTTCATAAAAGAATTGTTTATATTTCCCCATAGTATTATCGATTATAATGGGTACTTTATTCACTATAAAATAGGATAGTTCATCATTGTCAGTTTGATATTTATATTTCAAAATGAAGTAGTTCAAAAGATTTTCGTATTGGCTATCACCTTTGTATACTTCTTTGGATTGTATAAAGGATTTAAGTTGATTGATTTTATTTGTCTTTTGATAAGAAATGCATAAATCAATACCTACAATATTCGCATAAGGTGAATCCATAGCTATATATTGTTCAAGATAATTTATGGCTATATCGTACATATCAATTCTAAAGGCTTGTAGACCGATATTCTTTAGAAGTTGAGATATTTTAATTTTAGGTATGTTTGAATTGTGTGCTTCTACTGTATGATTTATTTGAGAAACTAATTTTTCAAATTTTTCTTTTTCTGTATTTGAAAAGGCAAATCCTTTTAGAGAATAAATGTCGAGAAGACGAATATAATTGTTTTTACTGGAATATTCCTCTTCTAAATCTTGACAATAATCAAGCATTTCAGACAATTTGGATTGATTATATAAAATCATCATATGGTTTCCACGATTAATCATGCTGTTTGAATTTTTAAAATCAAAGTAGGAAAAATCATAAATTCCACTAATTGTTCGTTTCTTAAAAACTAGATCTATCATGACTTCATAGAGGTTAGAATTGATAATGTTTTTTAGGGAAATAATATATTCAGTGCTTTGAAGAGTCGGAAGTTCAAATGAGGAATAATAGGTGTAGATCCATTTGAAACATTCGTAGTATTCATGAAAGAAAATGTATTCTTTGAATGGATTTAATTGTTTTATATAGGATTCAGAGATGGATATAAGCTTTTCTAAATTATAATAATCGCAAGCATTTAATAAATCAGAAAAAATGGAAGTTGGCAGGAATTCTTCAATACAATAATCCGTATTGAATTTTAGATTCACCTTTTTTAGTAATTCTTCATAAATAGAGTCGTTTTTAATAATAATACCCTGTTCTATTTTACTAAGTGTTTGTCGAGTGCATATTGGCTCATTATACTCATTTAACAAAAAAGAATTTTGCGATAGATGTTTAAATTGTTGAGTTCGATATAGATGGATTAGGTATCCAATTTTCTTTTTATCGGAATCATTGATCTTTAAATAATGCATAGTATTCCTCACTTCATAATTCACTTAATTTTAACATTTTTCATATATGTATAGAAGAATCAATTGTTGAAGTTAATTGTTAAAAAAGAAAGATAACGGATGTGATAGGTATATACTATTAAAATAAGTAGGGGATGGATGAGAATGTGTCGATATATATTGAGAAATAAAAAATATTTTATAGGTACACTGTGTACTAGTTTATTTGCGGGTGTTGTACCTTTGTTTTTGGCGTATGTAATCCAATTAATATCGGATGTTGCATTTAACAATCATTTTGAAAAAGCGGGTACATGTCTTTTTGCCAGTGTTTTATTTCTTATATATACATTGATGATGACTTCTATTAATTCAATAATGAAGTCAACTTATAGGAAAAAATTAAAAACAGATTTGGGTGAAGATCTCTATTCTAGTTTGATGAATCAATCGTATTCTACGTTTAAAAAAGAGAAGATAGGAAATCAGTTGTCTCTATTTACCAATGATATAAAAATGGTAGATGAATATTACTTTTATCCAATATTAAGTATGATTGTCGATATCATTGTGTCTGTTATTATTTTAATATACATTCTTCGCATCCATGTATTTGTAGGATTCATGATGGTTGTGATTGCAGTAGCAACACTTTTGGTGCCGAAGATGATGGAAAAAAGATTGAAAAAGTATTCGAACCAATTGTCTTCTTATTCAGGTATATATAATTCAAAATTAAAGGAGATATTTCAAAATTTCGATATCATATTGGATTTGGGCGTTCTAAAACAGTTCGTGGATAAAGGAAAAGAATGGATTGAAAACATGGAATATAAACAAAGAAATGTAAATATGGCAATATCTTTGACGGGAAACTGGGCTAATTGTATTGCGGCCACTTTTCAATTGATTTTCATGTTGGTGATTGGATTGATGATATTATATGGACATTTAGATATGATATATATGATGCCAATTGTAAATGTTTCTAATAATTTTATTTCGAATTTAAATGATATTTCAAGCAATCTTGCTGGATTTAAGTCGGTGTCGGACGTGAATTCGAAATTATTGAATATTATCGATTCTCATGGACAGGCAAATAAGTTTGTATCGAACTATGATGGAAATATTTATTTGGAACATGTATCTTTTGGCTATACTGAAAGTAAGATGATTATTGATGATTTATCTTTCAAATTTGAAAAGGGGAAAAAGTATGCGATTGTTGGTCCGAGTGGTTCCGGAAAATCTACAATTTTAAAATTGATTTTAGGATATTATCCAGTTCAGAAAGGAAATGTGAGTGTTTTGGGTTCTAAGAATGTTTCTATGATTCATCAGGAAAGTCATATATTTGATGACACGATCCGAAATAACTTGAATATGGAGCTTGTACAAACAGATGAAACACTGTTAAAATGTATGGAATTTGTAGATTTACCAGAATTTAAATTAGACCAGAATATTTGTGAGGACGGAAGTAATCTTTCTGGTGGGCAAGTTCAACGAATAGGGATTGCGCGTACAATCGCACATTTAAAAGAGGTACTTTTGTGTGATGAAATAACAGCAAGCCTAGATGCACAGACGGCCATCGAAATTGAAAATCGAATATTGGATTTAAAAGAAGAAACTGTATTATATGTAACACATAAATATTTTGACGAAACACTAAAGAAGTTTGATTGTATTCTTGTATTTAAACAAGGACGGATTGTTGAACAGGGATCATTTGAAGAACTTATGAAAAATAAAGGGGACTTCTTTAGCTTAAAAAACAAGGGACATATTTAGAACCTCTTTCAACATTCAGTGATGAGGTTCAATTCGTGATATAATTAGGAACAAATAATGAATTACTTTGAGGATTAGTAGGTGGACAGTGCATGAATGATTACAGAGGATTATTGATTAAGAAACAACGAAAAGAGTTAGACATATCATTAGAAGCTTTATCACATGGGGTTTGTTCTCCTTCATATCTTTCTAAAATTGAAAATAATATCTTGGTCGCAAATGATGATATATACAATTTGTTGTTTAAAAAATTAGGGATTTCTACGATGGATACAATTAAAGAGGAAAAAATTAAACAGATGTTGGATCTTTTCTTTAAATACTATATGTCATCGGATTCAAAAGTATTTAAGATAATTAATGAGCTTTTGGAATATAAAGATGAGGTTGTGTCATCCTATTTGTTTGTTCAATATCAATTGTTTTTACTGTATGCTTCCGAAATGAATTCTCAAATCAATATATCACTTGCTGAAGTGGAAGCGTATTATTCATACATGGATGATTCGCAAAGAGAATATTTAAATTTGTTTAGATTATCTTCTGGAAATATCGAACTATCTGATGATGAGGAATGGATATTTATACGTAGATTGAAGGCCAAAGCCAATCTATATATGTATCAAAAAAATACTTTTGCGGCATATGATCTGTACAAAACATGTTTAAATTATGCGATTGAATTAGGAAATAAAAAATTGATTGCAGAAATCCTTTGTTCATTAGGATGGCTTTGTCTTGATATAGATTTAAATCAAGCTGAAAAATATTATACAAGTGCGGCTCAGTATGACTCACAATATAAAATGTTGGCTTTTTTTAATCTAGGAGCAACTATGATACAGCATAAGGATTGTATGGAAAAGGGAAATCAATATTTAAAGAAAGGATTAAAATCATGTACGGATGACTTTTTTGCAGTCAAATATAAAGAAGTTTTATTTGTATATGAGATTCTAAAAGAAAATGTTGGAGATGCAAAAAGATTAATCAAAGAATTAGATGATTCTAAGTATATTGATGTTTTCTCTATGATGCTAAATGAGGATTATCAATTGAATGTAGACTATCAGAATCGATTAAAAGAATTAAAAAATGATTCTTCTTTATTTAAATTTTTATTCATAAAAAATTGTGAATACTTGCATAAATATAAAGAGATTTGTGTCGCAAATGATTTTATATAATTTTTAGTTTGTGCAAGATTACCTAATAAATTGAACTTAATATAGACAAGAAACACATTTATTTCTCAATGACAGTTTCTTGTCTTTTCTTTTGTCTTGAAAAATAATAAGCCTAAGGAAAAGGGGTTATTTATGTTTAAACTTGTTCAGAATCATAAAGTATTATATTTTATTTCGCTTATTCTCATTGTTTCATATTCAGTAGTGGATCTATTGAAATCCATCTTGATGAGCTATATATTTGATGATCATCTTCTAGATTCAATTTCAAGCCTTATAGTGATCGTATTGGTATTTTTAGGTGTCTATTTAATTGTTTCCACTTTACAACAATATGTAGTAGAGGTGTTGAAGAATAAAATACGTTATAGTCTTAATCAAAATTTGTATCAATCGTATGCTTCCAGGAATATAGAATCGTTTCAAAAAAAGGATAGCAGTGAGATATTGAATGAATTTAATAATGAAGTGAATGTGGTGATTGATAATTATGTTTCTTCAAAATTAAATGTGTTCTCATTAACCATTTCATTGATACTTGGAAGCCTATATATCGCAAATCTAAGTGTAGAAATATTAATGTTTCTGCTCTTTTGTGCTTTTATAACGATTTTTATAAATAGTATTTTTAAAAACAGTTTAAAGAAGAATCAAATGAATTATTTGGATTCAATGAAGCAATGGCTTTGTTCTATTAAAAATCTGTGTCGTTGTTTTAATGATATAAAGATTTTAAATTTGGAAAAAGTATTTTGTGACGGTCTGGACATTGAGAATAAGAATTTAGAACAAAGTACTCTAAAAAATAATGGATTTATAAAAATACTTACTTCGATAAATTCTTTTATTTCTCAAGCCATGTTTTTTTTGACATTGCTCTTTGGAATTGTGTTAATACATTATAATCGATTAACAGTTGGACAATTATTAGGAATTGCACAAGCTAGTAATATGGTGATCATGCCAATCGTTAATTATGCAAATCTTCGAAATATGATTCAATCTTCTATACCGGTTCTACAAAAACTGTTGGATAATTCAATATGCTCTGAAGAGAAGGATCCCATTATTTTTGATGAACAAATTCATGACATTAAGATTAAGCATTTAAGTTTTTCTTATGGTGCTCGTCTAATATTGGATTTAAATAACTTGGTAATAGATCAGGGAAAAAAGTATTTAGTCATTGGAAAAAGTGGAGATGGTAAGAGTACGTTTTTAGACATTTTAACAAAGCAGAAGAAAGCAGATGGCATTTATGTGAACAATAAGGATTTGAAGGATGTTCAATTTAGCACATATGCCGATAAGTTTTCTTATGTGAATCAAAACAATGACTTATTACCATTTTCCTTTGAACAAAATATTACTTTAGGAAGGAAAATGAGTAAATATTCCTTGAAAGATTTAGTAACTATATTTAATTTAGAATCAATATTTGATAAGGAAAGAGACAATCTTGATTTTGAACATTTGAATTTAAGTGGTGGAGAGAAGCAACGTATTTGTTTGGCAAGAGCTATATATAGAAATAAAAAGTGGCTTTTCTTGGATGAGGCTTTTTCTGCAATCGATAAAACAAATTCAGATCGAATACATCAATTCATTTTATCCGATCCATATCTTACAGTTCTATCTATTGAACACAAAGTAACAAAAGAAACAGTTTCTTTATACGATAAAGTCTTACTGTTTGAAAACAAAAAGATTGTATCTATGGATGTGGAAGAATATTTAAATAGTAGCTTTTAAAAGAGAATACATAATTACAATTCTTTCTTTTTTATGGGTTTTAAATAATTCTTTTTTAAAGTTCTTTCATCTTCAAAAAAAGCTTTTTCTGATTTTGAAAGAGTATGATTTTCTAATTTTAATTCAGTTAGCTTTAATGTACAAATTAAATCAGCTACTTGAAACAATCGATATTGTGATGGAATTACTTTTCTAAATTCTACGTTTTCTAATAAAGCATTAAAAACAGAAGAGAGAACACGGGTTACTTCCACTTGCCCATTATCATAATATATTTTCACAACATCGAAACTACAAAATAAATCCATATTTTCTCGAATTAGCGAGGATAATTGTTTACTTAATTTACCCGTGGCTTCGATAGAATCCTTAATATGCTTCTTTTCGATATATATTGTTTTGTATGAAATATCAATATGTCTGATAAATGCCATTAATTTTTTTAATATCTTTCTTCTTTCGTCTAGTGACATTCCTTTATATTCTTCTTCTGAACGAATAATTGGACCTGCATGGACACAGTGATTAGATAAGTTTAAATAAGCTAATTCATCATTAAAATGTGATAAATCAGATTGAATATCATTACTTTGGTTGTGGAAAACTAAGGAAATAATATAGTAAGGAGCATGATAATCATATTCACCAAAATCTCCAGATTCATCGACGAAAACACTTAATTCCATTACGCATCCTCAACTTTCCAAAAGAAATGGCGGGTGTCTTACCCGCCTTTGTGTGGACCCGGGTCTTTCGACCAGCCCTAGCTTTTAAAAGCCTCTTTACACTTTTATTATAGCCAAACAAGACTTTAAAATCAAACTTTTTTCATTTCTTGTAATTCTTCATTTACATCTTTGTATTTTGTTGAATGTTGATCTATGCAATGGTATTTATTCTTTAAACGATTCATCATATAAGTAGTAGCACTCGTGCCAACTTCATCATTGTCTAGATGAAATACAATTGTTTTAATGTTTGGATTTCTGCTTAAAAATGATTTTAAAGATATAGGAATATCACCATTTGCTTGATTATTTGCACCGGCTAAAGATCAATAGCTGCTTCAAATACATGAAGTTCATCCCTATTGGTGTTTGTGTAAGAAAAGCTGAAAGCTTTATTACTTCCTGCATGATCTAAATACAAACAAAATCGATAAGAATAAGTGTATTCATGAATTTGAGAAACAATATAAAAATCAAAATGAAACGATTGAATATATCTAAATGAATCAGATCAAAGTCATGAACAGTGGAATAAGAGTAAATTAAATAAATGTTAAATGGAAGATTGACTATGCTTCCATGTAGAGATACAGAAAACAATCGCTAATGTGCTAAATGTAGTGCTTGATTGTAGAGTTCACTGTTCCAACAGAAAGATAGGAATCCAAATAATGTACGATTTCTGCATAATGTTGTCAGTTAAGAACCTTCATTGCTTGCGGTGAGGATGATTTTATCTTGCTGTTCTATCGAAAGTAGTGTTTTCCTTAGTTCAAGCATTTTTCATTTTCGACAATAATTAAATCATTTTTGTTAGGAATTTGATGGATATTCATGATAATACATCGTTATATTCATTATTTTAGAATAAAAAGATTATTCATCTTAATGATTAAATTTTGTCATTTACTGCATTACCCATTATAATTGACCTATGAGAATTGCAGTATTAGAAGATAGTTTGATTCAACAAGAAAGAATACGAAATCTATTAGATTTAAGTCATAGACTTTGTTTCTTTTGCACAGTTGAAGAATATATGGAATCCAATTTCTATTATGATTTATTGTTGCTAGATATTGAATTAGGAAGTCAAAATGGCATTGAATTTATAAAAAAACATCCAGATAAACAACGCTTTATTGTATATGTAAGTAGTCATAGTGAAACTATGGCTGATACATTTGATACAAACGTCTTAGGATTTGTTACGAAAAATCGAATAGAAGAAGCCTTAGTAAAAAAGGTAAATCAAGTAGAACAACGTATTCATCAATTAGAGAAGATTGCACTGAATTTACCGTATGAAACAAGATATGTGTATAGGGATGATATTCTGTATTTTCAAATTGACAATGGCATATTCGTCTTATTGAAAGATGGAACGAAATTATCTTTAGTGAATGAAACATTAAAGGAAATAGAAGCAACGCTGTCGGATTCTTTTGTTCGAGTAAATAATAATGTGCTTATTAATTTTTCTAAAGCCGATTATTTGGATGTAAAGAATCATAAGATCATTATGTTAGATGGTACGATTATTTCTGTGAGTGTTCGAAGATGGAAAAAGGTGAAGGAACACTATATTCAGATGAGGACAAGCATATGAATATTCTAATGAACAGTATGTATTATGTTTGCGAACAATGTTTCTATTTAAAAATAACGAAGAATTCACTATATCCAAAATGCATTCTTTCATTCTTATTAAATGGTTTATGTGTATTTTTGACCAGTGAATATATACATATAAACTGGCTATCTGTATTTCTACAATTGTTGATTCCCATTCTATGTTTAAATATTTCTACAAAAGAACACCATATATTGGAATCTATTATTGCAAATTTAATCGTTGTCTTATTTCAAACAATGAATATACTTCTATTCCGTTCTTTAACTATAGAATATTATGCATTTTCAACAATACTCACAATCGGTGGATGTGCAATCTTTTATCAAATCTTTAAATATGAAAGTTTAGAATTTAGTGAGAATATGCAATACAGTGTTTCTATAATTCTATTTATATTTAGCTATCTTTATATGTTGTTGATGACAGACTTGTTTTCTAAAACAGAATTTACATATATGTATTTTATAAAGAACAGCCAAATCTATGTGTTTATGTTTACCATATCTGTTCTTGTGTTATTAAGTGTAGCTATCATTGTTTTTTCTAGAATACGCTCAAAATTAGAGATTGAGATGTATCGAAATTTCATTGAACTATCCAGTCATTATACAGAACAAATGATTCATGAACAGACGGGAATCAAGGAGTTGATTCACGATATGCGAAATTCTTTGGACGATATAAAGGTTCTGTCGCAAAAGAAAGAATATGAGGCAATTGAAGAACAAATCAATCAAGAGTTAGTAAAATATGGAAAATTATATCCCAATTCTATATGCATAAATCCATATGTGGATGTGATCCTACAAAACTTTATTCAAGAACATAATTTGAATTATGACATACAGATACATGTTCCTAAAAGAATCGATTCTATGGATACACAAGACTTAGCAACACTACTTACATGCGTATTGGATAGTAGCTTAGTTAAAGAAAATGAGACTTTTATGTTTCATATGAATCTAAAGGAGAAAGAGCTAATTTTACATGTTCAATATCCTTTGGACATAAAGAATATGACACCTTCAAATAAATCCATACTGAATATCATTTTGAATAAGTATCATGGAACAAAAATCATGGATTCAAAGGATATGAAAATCATCTTATTTATCGAATAATCGAAATCAATTGACGGTTATTCGATTTTTTTAATGCTTCTTTTCCTTATGTGTATTAATAAAGAAAAGGAGTGGATGAATTGTGATTAAAATACAGAATCTAAAGAAAGTGTATAAAGATTGTGTGGCACTTGATGCAGTTTCTATGCACATAAGAAAAGGGGAATTTGTTGCGATTATTGGAGCAAGCGGAAGTGGAAAAACTACCATGCTGAATATTATTGGCGGTTTAGATACGGATTATATGGGAAGTTGTGTAGTTCGAAATAAAGAGATGTCTTCTTTATCGGATGTAGAGTGTTGTACATTAAGAAGTCGATACATTAGTTATGTATATCAATTTTTTAATCTGATTTCTTTTTTGACAGTGAAAGAAAATGTGTGTTTGGCAAGTCAAATTAAAGGAAAAAAAGTGGATGAGAAAGAATTGAATCAAGTATTGAAATTGCTAGGGTTAGAGCATAAAAAAGATCGTTTTGCGAATGAATTGTCTGGAGGTCAACAACAACGCGTTGCGATTGCTAGAGCGATTCTTGCACATACAGATATCATACTGGCCGATGAGCCAACGGGAAATTTAGATGGTGAGAATGCAAAAAATGTGATGGACATTTTAAAAGCGTTGAATAAAGAGGGGAAAACAATTGTGTTGGTTACGCACGATTTAAAAATCGCAAATTATGCAGACCGAATTATTCGTTTAGAACAAGGGAAAATTGTATGAATATAGTCAAAAAATATAGAAGTCGCAATAAGAAAAGTTATGTATTGTTAGTGAGCATTCTGTTTTTGTGCACATTTCTTTTAACTTCTCTCTTTGTGGTAAAAGACTCTTATGATTTATATCGAATCAATGCAGCCAAAAGTTTTTATGGGAATTATGATGTGAAATATACAACTTTTGCGTATACACAAAATAAAGAATATACAGATACATACCTAGATAGTTTAAGTTATGAAACACCAATGCCCTATGCGTATAAAGGTACTTTTGATTCTTTGGTTTCAACCACAAATTTTAGTGTCTATCCAATACGGTTGATAGAAGGAAAGTTTCCTAAATCTAATGAGGTGTTGATTCATAAAAAGTATCAGAATAAATATAAGGTGCAGGATACGATAAAATTATATTCGGATCAGAAGTCTAAAGAATATACGATTAGTGGTGTATATGAAAATCTAAATAATCAGCTCGTCAATTATAGTTTTTATACAGCCACAAATTCAAAAAAGGATGCGATGTATGTCTATGCGAATTTAAAAGATAAATCGGCAATCGCAACACTACCCGTACAGGATTATGAATTGAATTCGGATATGGTGGTTGCCAAATATCATTTGAATGTTGAATATGAAAATATTTTTAAATTTATGATTCTGTTTATGAGTGTATGTTGTTTCTTGTTTGTATATAGCGTTTTATCTGTACACTTAAAGAAAAAGAAGGCTTTTTATGATCAACTCTATATATTGGGAATGAATAAAAAGAAAATTCGTTTGTATATGATTAAGGAATATACCTTGCTTTTTGCACTGGTTGAGTGTATGGGAATCGGATTTACATTATTATTGTGGGGCTTATTTTTAAAATGGATTCAAATGAATCTTCCATTTAGTTTACATATATCAAAATATCATCTATGTATTTTATTATTGATTTTATTTGTACAATATATATTTACATTTGGATTGAGTTTAGTACGACCTAAACATTATTTCTTTAGAAAATTGCATATTTCCAATCTATCTTTAATTGAAACAATGAGAAATGGCAATGGTCTGTTTATTGCACTGATTGTTGCGATGAGTTCGATGTTTATATGTGTATCCATGCAGTCATTAACATCTTGGATTCAAACAAATCAACAAGAAGTACAGTATGAACATGATGTGAGTGCCACATTTAATATATTTGATCATACATTGATTCCTGAATTTATTGAGGAATCAAAAGAAATTCTTAAGTCGTATGAGCATGAATTTAATTATAACATTCAATGCGATGCGAATATAAATAATGAACAAATAGAAACCAAGATTACAGATGAATATAATGATTTTGTCTTAAGTAATTCATATGAAGACAATATAAGATTGCATCTGTATAAACAAGGCGGAGAATTAATTGATGTACTCGATATACCGGTAAAAGAACATATAAATAGTGGGGATAATAAAGTTTTGTATATTCCTGAATCAAAAGTAATGGAATGGCTAAATACATATCCAGATACATTTATTACGGGTGATTTGCGGGTAAATACCAAACAATCAGCATTGCTAAAAAAGAGGCTTGATCATATCCAATTGTCTAGAAGAGATGATTTCTATGTAGTCGATAATAAAACGGACGCAAAGAATCTTGTTGAAATCATGAATATGTGTCAAAAAATCGTACAGTTCTATCAATTTGTATTGATAATCACTTCGATTGTGATCGTATATATGCAGTTGTATCAACATTTCTACTCACATAAGAATGAGTATGATCTGCTGCATACCATTGGCATGTCTTATAAAAAAATTCGTAGGATGTATATAGTGAAATTGTTGGCTTTCATAATAATACTGGATGTGATTGTATTGTTGATTATTAGAACAATTCAAATGGAAGTGGTAGGTTTATATTTAATTGGAAGTCTAATACTTTGTACTTTGTTTACTGAATTAATTTTCTTTCGCCTATACAAGTAGTGTATTTAAAATGATTTATCAAATGTCAAAAAGCCCTTGTTTAAGGGCTTTTCTGATCATATGTCCAACTCGATTTGCCACAATTAAAGTAGTAATGATAAGTAATCTTGTCTTGAATCAAGTATTCTGATAATTTCGATATTATCATTTTTGATATTGTAGAATACAAGTTGTTTTGATATGACGAAATAACGTAATGGAGTATCTACATTAAACCGATCCGACATTTTTGGGCCTAAATAAGGGTTGTCTTTTAATAAAGCAATCGTATTTACAAGGGTGCTTTTTAATTTTTGTGCAGCTTGTTTGTTGTTAAATCGACTAATAATATAGTTTTCAGTGTTTAAAAGATCATCAATAGCTGTCTTCTTGTAAATAATTTGCATATTATAAACCTAATATTTTTTTAGCTTCTTCTTCAGAATAAGATTCAGTACAATTCATACCAATTTCTAATTCTTTTATGAGTTTAGTTAAAGCTTTGGCTTTCATGTTTTCAGCATTATCTTCAGTTACAGAAAATGGAAAGCCTCCAGTATTTAATGCTTGTTGAAAAAATACATTAACCGCATCCGTTAAAGTTAAGCCGTTTTTCGCAAAAACTTCTTCTAATTCATTTTTAATTTCTGAATTCATACGAATTCTAAATACATCATCTTTTTGAGCATTGATTACGTTACGCATAATTAACACTTCCCTTCATTTATAGTATAGGGATATTTTAACAAAATATCAATAGATGTAGTAACAGTGTATCTACATCCAATCGTTAAATATAAAAGAGCCAGAATTTCTAGCTCTTTTCATCGTCCTTTACATATTCTAATATATCACCAGGTTGACAATTTAATGCTTCACAAATGGCTTCTAAAGTGGAGAAGCGAATCGCAGAAATCTTACCTGTTTTCATCTTTGATAAGTTAACATTACTTACTCCAACTTTCTCAGACAACTCTTTCAAACTCATTTTTCGATCGGCCATGACACGATCTAATCGTAATATAATCTTTCCCATAACCTATAGCGTCTCATCACTCAATTGTTGAAGTTCTTGTCCATATCTAAATATATAAGATAACAAATAGATTAGAGCTGCAAAAATGAGGAAGCTTAAGTGAAGACGGATATCAAAATTGATTTGTGTAACATATTTAGTGTTGAAAAGTAGATTGAAGTTGATGGTTTGTTTAAATTGCATAACACGACATACTTCAAGAATGTTAAAGACAATACCACCCGCAAGAATATACTTGGCAAGGTTTTTCAGATGATTAGAAACACTAACATCAAATGGAGTATGATTCATTGTGAATGTACAAATGGATTCAAGTGTTTGTACAGCTTTATATATGATAAATACAAATATAGCGGTGATTAAAAAAATCAATGGTAACCATATTGACATTTTATCTTTGTGTAATGCCAAATCATCATTAAAAATTAATTGAAGATAATCGATTCTTAAACTTCCAAATAGAGTATTATATATATCCTTGTTGAAGGTAAAAAACAAACAGAGTCCAATTAACAATACAAAAGAGATTAAACAAACCGACCGAACAATATTTAGAATAAAGCACATTTTCTTCAATAAATCTTTAGACTTATCATTCATGATATTACCTCCTAACATTAAATAATTAATGTTTATCATTAATTTTATTATATATTACATAAATAATAAGTCAATATGATTTACTTTAAAACGCCAATTTCTTTTAAAAATAATTCACGATCTTTTCGAATCAAGAAGACACTTGTGATATACATGCCTGGATCATTGATAGGGCGAATAATCATATCCATGGTATGTCGTGTCTCCGCATCAGAAAAAGGGATGATTGCGATTGAGTTAAATGTACATGCCCACTCAATTGCGGTTTCGTTGATTGAAGTAATAATCGCAACATTATATGCAACGGCATGTTGTCCAAATATAGTATATACCGTGTTGGAAATGTCAAAAGGAATCGCTAAAGGGATGCCTTGAAATTTTGATGTTCGGTCTTAAATATTCTCTTGTATATATTGAGACAGATTTTCAACAGACATTCCATTTTGAGCTAATAATTCAATTGGATCATAGTCTGTGTGGAAAACTTTTGAGATACCATAATTCTTTACTTTTATATCACTATCTCCATAATAAGATGCGATATTTTGGCCATATCCAGATACGAGTTCTCCATCTTCTAAAGTTAGAATGTGCGTATGATTTTTCTTTAACTTTTCTAATAACTCTATATCTAATCCAGTTAAAAATCTAGGATTGATGACTGTAATTTGAATGCCAATTTCTTCTTTTATTTTTTCTGCAACTTTTTTTGCTAAAGCTAACATACATCCAACCGCAAAGATTGCGAATTTTTCTCCTTGGATTTCAACTTTATTTTTAAGTACAGAATAATCTGTTTCATCTTTGATTCCACTAGAAACAAAACTTGCGGGAATACGAATACCAACCGGATGATCTTTTTGTGTAGTCGCGTACTTAAACATTTGTTCATATTCTTCTTTTGTAGCTGGTGCTAAATAAATAAGATTTGGGATGTGCGCAAACATTTGGATGTCGCATAGGGCGATATGCGTATTGGAATTCATGCCATAGACACCAGGACTCAACACAAGCATTACAGCTGGATTATCATTTAAACATAAATCGTGTGAAAGCTGGTCATAGGTTCTTTGAAGGAATGGGGCATAGGTTCCAAATACGGCGGTTCCTCCATTTTTGGTAATACCGCTACTCATTGCGACCATGTTTTCTTCGGCGATACCTACATCGATAAATTGTCCACGATCTACATATTCTTGACGAACATCTTGTGTAAAACCAAGTCCCATTGGTGTTCCTGCATTTAATACAATGGCTTTTTCGTTGTTGTCTAGAAGTGTTTTAATGCTGTCAAATACAGTCGTGTCATTGCTACCACAAGTAAAACGAGGACTACCATCTTCCACATGGAATGGACCACCTGCATGCCATGCTTCTCTATTTTTTTCGGCATAAGCTAAACCTTTTCCTTTAATAGTATGAATATGTAGTACAACAGGATGATCAATATCTTTTACAGAATTGAATAAATCTACCAATTTAAATAGGTCATGTCCATCCTCTAAATAATGGTATTCCAAACCAAAACTTTTAAAGATGTTGTTTGTGCAATTTCCATTGGATTCACGAAGTTCCTTTAAATTTTTATATAAACCACCATGGTTTTCAGCAATACTTTGATCATTATCATTCACAATAATAATTAAATTGTTTCTATATTCTCCTGCATAGTCCAAGGCTTCTAAGGCTTCGCCACCAGAAAGAGAACCATCTCCGATAATCGCAATGATGTTTTCTTTTCCATGATTTAAATCTCTTCCTTTTGCCAAACCCAAAGCTAAAGAAATCGATGTAGATGTGTGTCCAATCGTAAAGAAATCGTGTTCACTTTATTCTGGGTTTGTATATCCAGTTACATCATGAAAGTGTTCTTCATCCAAAAAAGCTTGTTTTCGTCCAGTTAGGATTTTATGTGGATAAGACTGATGAGAAACGTCAAAGACGAATTTATCAATTGGCGAATGAAAAACATAGTGTAATGCAGTGGTTACTTCGACCATACCTAAGTTAGGACCATTATGTCCTCCAGCAAGGGAAATTTTGTGGATAAGTGCATCACGTGTTTCATCTGCCAAAATACGTAATTCATCTAGATTTAATTTTTGAATGTCACTTGGACCATTAATATTTTCTAAATACATGTCATTACCTCCTGTAATTGAAGGTATGATAGCACCTAAAGTTAACTTTAGGTCAAGCGTTTAATGAAATATTTTGCCGTTTTGTTTAGTTCCATTCCTTGGCTAGTAGGAAATCACGGATGTTTCGATGCTTGATGCCATTTTGGCTCATGTCAAATTCATCAAGAGAAACAACGTACTTTGGAAAATTATCTTTAATACGATCATAAGCACCGAATTCACGATCAATTGTTTCTTGGGATGCCAATAGATAAGTGACTTGAACATATATTTTTTCGCCTTGTTTGTTGCATACAAAATCTATTTCTTTATTGCCATTTCTTCCTACAGTTACATCAAATCCTCGGCGCAATAATTCTAGATATACGATATTTTCTAAAATAAGATTGATGTCTCGCATATTACCACCGAAAATAGCCTCACGGATGCCGTGATCGGCAATATAATATTTTTCATTGGAAGAAAGAATTTGTTTACCTTGTAAATCTTCTCGTTTCACTTGATAAAACAAGTAAGCTTCACAACAGTATTTGATATAGTTCAAAATTGTTTCCGGAGATACAGTTCGCTTTTCGTTTTTTAAAAACTTTGCGAGTGAGGATGCAGAAAAAGTTGTTCCCACATTCGCAATCACATAAGCAATGATTCGTTCTAATAAATCAATATCGCGAATTTTATTTCGTTTCATGATGTCTTTGAGTTGAACAGAGTTAAATAGATCTTGAAGATATTGTTTAGACGGAGCATCTGCATAACGAATGTTTGAAAGATAAGGCATACCTCCGACAATAAGGTATTTTTGAAAACATTGCTGAATGGATGCATCAGGAGTAATCGAATGATACAGTTCCATGAATTCTTTAAAAGAAAATGGATATATCACAAATTCTACATATCGGCCGCCTAAATACGTTGCAAGTTCACTAGATAGTAAATTTGCGTTTGAGCCTGTAATGTAAATGTCACAATCCAACGATACGCGAAAGGAGTTGATACACTTTTCCCAATCCTTGACTTCTTGTATTTCATCAAAGAATAGATACACTTTTCCACCTATTTCTGAGGCTTTTGCACTGATTTCATCATGCAGTGCTTGTGCAGTTTGTAAGTGGGAGTAGTTCATATCTTCAAAATTGATAGAGATAAACTGTTTTGGGTTGATACCAGACTCTGTAAGCTCTTGTTGAATTAGCTTTAACATGACGGATTTGCCACAGCGGCGAATCCCAGTCATGACTTTGATTAAGTCAGTTCCTATGAATGGACGGATGCGACTCATATATAGTTCACGTTTGATCATAATTTAAAGCCTCCTTTAATTATAGTTTAACACATTTATAAGTGATGAACAGTGTTAAAAATATAAAATTATAAGTTATAACTGATGAAAAATGAAAATGCACGTAATGTTTAAGGTATAAAAATAAAAATACCCATAAGTACAACATGTACGGTGGGACTTGAAAAGTTTGTCCATTCTGTATTGTCAAAGACAATTAATCCAATTGTATCTGGCATTAGGTTACGATAATCTTTTAATGCCAAACAAACTCGTGGTAATAAGAAGCAGTTGGCTACAAAGATTAGAGTACGAACACCAAAACGTAGTTCATTATATAGTAGATCACGTAATGCATCGCTTGTCACATCATCAGCTACAACGTGTGTTTTGCATGTTTTTCCTTTTGTTTCTACTTAATACATGAGGATCTGCCGTAATCATAATGAATTCATCAAATCCATCATCAATTAAGCGTGTTCCTAGATTTAATATAGATTCAGTCATTGATTCATAATAAAGTTCTCCTAAATAAAATGGAGTTTTTTTGGTATAAGAAAAGCTGTGGACTAAGCGATGTTAAAATCACTTTCTGTCTCACAGCTTTTTCTTTCTTTTACTATGAATGGTAAATGGAATAGGCTAAGTCCAATCACTCCAAGCATGATGACTCTAAATAAATAGATATAGTATCCATGATTTAGGTTAAGGAATGGAAGTCCTTCTAATGGTGGTCTTACAATAAACATAAAGTTTGTATCATAGACTGCCAAAATAGAATTCATATATAAATTGAAAACTAATAACGCAAATAATACGACTAAATTGTTTTTAAATGCCTGCATACCTAAGTTCGCATGTTTGAAACGAATCAAATATAGAGAAAACCATGTTAATGTTGCATGATACATGAAACATTGATATACATTGGCTACATTAAATTCAACGCCATACGTTGGAATCAAGATAGCGGCGATTCCTCCACAAGTACCGACAACCGCAAAGAAGTTGATCATTTTTTGTTTTAGTGGACCATCCTTTCCAAAAGTGATGTAGGCTGCAATAAACAATAAGATACTGCAGATATGGAATGGAAGGGATTGCGGATTTAAGTGCATTCCTCCATGTGTACTTGGAATCATATCTGACATCATTTTTGTGGTTTCGCTCAATAAACATATAAACATAAAGAAGTAACAAGCGTTTTGTAGCGTGAAATCTTCTTTTTTCGCATAGTGATTCATAATTAGGATAAATAGAATACAAATTCCTATCCATATAAAGTGTTTTGTAGTAAACATATGCCCTCTCCCTGTAGTCAACAGATTATACCATTCAAAACATAAGTAAACAATGATAAATTTCTTAAACTTATCTTAAATACAGTGATATACTTAGTCGTTAGTGAGGTTTTTATGAAACGGATTGATTTTGAAAATGATACAGTGACAAAAAATATTATAAATGCTGCTTTTCCATTGTTAGTAGCACAAATAATGAGTCTTCTTTACAATGTTGTGGACCGTATCTATATTGCTCGAATTCCTAGTATTGGAACATACGCATTGGGTGCAATTGGCTTATGTTTTCCTTTAATTGTGATAATAAATGCATTCGCAAATCTATTTGGCAGTGGAGGAGCTCCACTATTCTCCATTAGTCGTGGAGAAAAGAATAGTACAAAGGCAAACTTAGTCATGAATACATCCTTCACAATGTTAGTATTGTGCTCGATTGTTTTAATGATTGTTCTTTATCCTTTGTTGAAGCCTATATTAACCTTGTTTGGAACATCCTCATCAGCCATGAAATATGCCTATCCATATATGATGATTTATCTAATAGGAACACTACCTTCCATGCTTACTTTGGGGATGAATCCATTTATCAATGCACAAGGTTATTCAACAGCAGGTATGTGTTCAGTTTTGATTGGTGCCATTATGAATTTAGTGCTAGACCCAATGTTTATTTTCCTGTTTGGACTTGGCATTCAAGGCGCTGCCATCGCAACCCTCATTTCTCAATGTGTTTCAGCTATATTTGTGTATTGGTTTTTAAAGAATCGTTCGGAATTAAAAGTAAGATTACTTAAAAAAGAGGAGTGGATCGTTTGTAAAAGGTATGCGCAAAATATTGTTAGCTTAGGAAGCAGTAGTTTTATTATGCAGCTGACAAATAGTTTGGTTTCGATTTGTTGCAACAACGTACTATCCATAACGGGTGGAGACATTTATATTTCAGTTATGACTATCATTTCAAGTGTAAGGCAATTAGTAGAAACACCGATTCACGCGATCAATGATGGTTCTAGCCCAGTTTTAAGCTACAACTATGGAGCTAGAAGAGCAGAACGTATTCGAAAGGCCATTAAGGTAATTTCTATACTAGTCTTTGGCTATACTGCCATAGTTTGGAGTTTCATTATTTTGATTCCACATATATTGATTCAAGTCTTTAGTTCAGATCCTGTATTAATAAGGAATACCGTACCAGCTTTGAACCAATATTTTTCAGCTTTCATATTCATGGATTTGCAGTATATTGGACAGAATGTATTTAAGTCATTGAATAAGAAGAAACAAGCCATCTTCTTTTCGATATTAAGAAAAGTCATTATTGTCGTTCCTCTTACATATATCATGCCATTATATCTTCATATGGGTACAGATGGTGTTTTCTTGGCAGAACCTGTATCGAATGTGATTGGTGGAACTCTTTGTTTTGTGACAATGTTAGTAACAATCATGCCAGAATTAAAGAGAATGGAAAATAAAAATGTGATAGAATGATATCCGCGAGGTAGAAAAAATGGTACAAGATATTTATCCACATAAATTACACAATGAATTTGATCCCAATATACAGGCAACGCCAAAGGATGTATTGTTGTGTATTGTGAATGGAAAGATTTTAATTCATTTAAATTGTTTTGAAAATAAGGAAGTTGTTTTTCCTAAAGTAAAAGAAATACAAATACATTCAGAATATCGCTATTTATTTTCGATTGATAGTACGAAATATTTCTTATGTGATATGCAATTAGAAGACAATCAAATTCCATCAGGATATGGTTATGTTGAAGAGAGAAGTTTGCGTATTGAAGGGATTGGTCCAAAAGACAATTTGTTTGCGGCCATTACTGGTAAGCATTTGGCAGATTGGTATCGAGATACTAAATTCTGTGGAAGATGCGGACATAAGATGGTGCATTCAACAACAGAAAGAGCGATGGCCTGTCCAGAGTGTCACAATACAGTCTATCCAAGAATTATGCCGGCTGTTATTGTGGGGGTAATCAACAAAGATAAGTTGTTGCTGACAAAATATCGTACGGGATTTAAATATAATGCGTTGATTGCTGGCTTTACTGAAATTGGAGAAACGGTTGAAGAAACGGTAAAACGTGAAGTTATGGAAGAGGCAGGAATCAAAGTCAACAATATTCGTTACTATAAATCTCAACCTTGGGGAAGTGCTAATGGTATTTTGTTGGGGTTCTTCTGTAATGTAAAAGGGAATGATGAAATATCTATGGATACTAATGAATTGAAATATGCGGATTGGGTTCAAAGAGATGAAATTATTCTTCAACCAGGTGAATTTAGTTTAACGAATGAAATGATGAAATTATTTAAGGAAAATAAAGTAGAGTGAAAGTATCACACTCATTCTTCTAAAAATGATGAGGATATGGTACAATAAAGCGTGTAAAAAATATTTATAGAAAATAGGAGTGAAAAATTATGGCAATTTCTGCAGGTGATTTTAAAACAGGATTAACTTTAATCGTTGATGGTGATCCTTGGGTAGTATTAGATTTCCAACATGTTAAACCTGGTAAAGGTGCAGCTATCTTAAAAACTAAGATGAAAAACTTAAAAACAGGGAATACACAAGAAAGAAACTTCAATGCTTCAACTAAATTTGAACAAGCTAATATTTCTAAAAAAGCAGCTCAATTCTCATATGAAGCAGATTCTACATATTACTTCATGGATTTAGAAACATACGATACTTATGAATTAACAGCTGAACAAGTTGATTTCAACAAATACTTTATTGTTGAAGGTGCTGAAGTATCTTTGATGTTCTTCGAAGGAGAATTATTATCTGTTTCTGTTCCAGAAAAAGTTGAATTAACAGTAGCTGAAACAGATCCAGCCATCAAAGGTGCACCATCTAACCAAACTAAAGATGCAACTACAGATACTGGATTAACATTAAGAGTTCCACAGTTCATCGAACCAGGTGAAAAAATCGTTGTATTCTCAACAGATGGAAAATATGCAGGAAGAGCTTAATCGCTCTTCTTTTTTTAACTATGAATAAAGTTGTATTAATTACAGGTGGTGCTCGTGGTATTGGAAGTGCAATCGCATTGGAACTCGCAAAACATGGTTATGACATTGTCATTAATTACTTAACTTCTAAACAGCCTGCCAAAGAATTAAAAGAAAAAATTGAATCAGAATATCATGTTCATTGTCTTACAATTTGTGCAGATGTATCCGATGTAGATCAAGTCAATATCATGATTAGTGAAGTTGAAGAGAAGATGGGTGGCGTAGATATACTAATTAATAATGCGGCTGTGGATCTTTCCAATCTATTTCACTTAAAAAATGCCGAAGAATTTAAAAGAACATTAGATGTAAATGTTGTAGGTGCTTTTAATTGTAGTAAAAGAGTCTATAAACACATGTTGGATCAAGAATATGGAAGAATCATCAATATATCAAGTACCAATGGAATTAATACGTATTATCCAATGTGTATCGATTATGATGCTTCAAAAGCAGCCTTGATTTCAATGACACACAATCTTGCGGCTGAATTTGGACCATATATCAATGTGAATTGTGTTGCTCCGGGCTTTATTGGAACCGATAATGAACTAAATGGCTATGATGAAGAGTTCTTAAAGGAAGAAACAGAAAAAATCATGGTGAAACGTTATGGAAAACCAGAAGAAGTGGCCTATCTTGTTCGTTTCTTAATTAGTGATGAAGCTAACTTCATCAACAATTCCATTATTCGTATCGATGGTGGACAGATGGGTAGCTGTTAAAAAAGTGGTTAAATCCCTATATTTAAAGTGGATTGACCACTTTTATTCTTTATTGATTGAAGTATCGTTTGAATCGATTTGCAACGATTCGACAATCGTTTGAAACAAAAAAGATGCACTTGGCATCTTAGTTGTTTTTCATATTTGTTAGGGCAAGAAGAATAGAGAGTTTTCCATATTCTAATGTTAATCCACCCTGCATATATAAAGTATATGGCTCGATGACTGGAGCATCTGCACTTAATTCGATTGTACTTCCTTGGGTAAAGCTTCCAGCTGCCATAACTTCATCAAATGGATAGCCAGGCATTGGAGCAGCCATAACACGAACAAATGAATCAATAGGACTTGTGGATTGAATGCCTTGTGTAAAGCTAACAAGATTTTCTTTCGAGCCCAGTTCTAAAGTTTGAATGATATCCGTTCTTTCATCATTATAAGCAGGAGATACATTCTTGTATCCTAATTTTTCTAGCATATAAGCTGTAAAAACGGCTGTTTTTAAAGCACTCTTAACGGCATTTGGTGCCATGAAGATACCTTTAAAGAAAGAGTTGTTTAAGTTGAAGTTTGCACCCAAATCCTTACCAATTCCAGGAGCTGTTAAGCGTTCAGCAACCATATTGATCAAGTCTTTATTACCAGCTACATATCCTCCAGTAGAAGCAATTCCTCCGCCTAAGTTTTTCATCAAGGATCCAACCACAACATCCGCACCAATGTGTCCCGGTTCTAATTTTTCAACAAGTTCACCATAACAGTTATCGACCATGATAATAACGTCTTTGTTTACTTCACGAATCTTTTTGATGATACGCTCAAGCTTTGAAATGGTTAATGATAAACGGTGGGCATATCCTCTAGATCTTTGGATTTCCACTAATTTTACATTGTTTTCTTTTAAACGCTCAACAATCTTATCATCATCAAAATCATCATTCACTAAATCAATTTGTTCATACTTTACACCATTGGCTTTTAAGGATTGTGTAGAATCCCCACATAAACCAATCATTTCCTGCAAAGAATCATATGGAGCACCCGAAATAGAAATCATTGTATCTCCATATTTTAATAGGGCAGATAAAGTTAAATATAAAGCATTTGTGCCACTCATGATTTGAGGGCGTACCAAAGCATCTTCACATCCGAGTACTGTCGCAAAAATACGTTCGATTTTATCACGACCTTCATCGTAGTTACCATATCCGTTGATATCCGCAAAGTCAGAATAAGAAACGTGGTTCTCAATAAATGCAGCTAAGATACGATCTGAATTGTATAAACATACATCATCAATTTTTTTATAAATATCTTTTAAAACGACATCCGATTCTTCTGCCATTTTCAATAAGTCTTTATCAATTTGTTCTAAAATCATAAATAACCTCCAAAAGTCCACTTCTTCTATTATACACGAATTCATGTGTCGTATTCTAATTAATTAACAGTTTAAGACATAATGGATTTTCTAATCATTTTTTATGTAGAATTCTACACTTTTTCCGATTACAAACCAATAAATACATATATAAAAAGTGGCCTATCCTTTGTTCTTGGATTTTTGACCACTTTTTCTGTAGAATTCTACACTTTTCAGGATTTATGAAAACTTAGAATGGATTTGAAGAGATCCCCATCTGTTTCAATCATAAATGTACCATTCTGTACTTCGGTAAAACTCTTTACGATGGCTAGTCCTAGACCACTGCCTGCTTCATGCCTTGATTTATCTCCACGCACAAAACGTTCGGTAATATCACTATCAAAATCAAGCGGTGCTTTCGAAGTGTTTTTCATTGTGATCATAACTGAATTACCAATATCTTTCACATCCAAAAATACACGTGTGTTTTCAAGTGCATACTTAGAAATATTCGTAAATAAGTTTTCAAAAATACGATACGTCTTATTTCCATCCAAACATACATGAATTTCTTTTTCTGGAAGATTTGTCACAAGCTGAAGATTTTTAGCTTTTAGAAGCTCTTCATTTTCAGCACATACCTGCTCCATAAATTCAATGATGTTAATATCAGAATATTCTAAATCAGTATTACCACTATTGGCTTTGGATACTTCAAACAAATCTGTGATTAGAATGCTTAAACGATCTGTATATTGATTCAATCGTTCTAAATAACTCTTTTTATCTTCCTCACTAATACTAGGATCGTTTAATAACTCTACATAATTTTTAATACCTGTTAATGGTGTTTTTAAATCATGTGATACATTTGAAATCAATTCTGTCTTTAGATTTTGTGATTGTACTTGTTCTTTTACAGCTTGTTCAAAACCATCCTTAATTTGATAGATATTATTATTTAAAGATTGGAATAAACCAGAATTTGCAGGCTTGATATTTTCAAAATTACCACTCGATAGATCTTCTGTCATATGTAATATGTCTTGGTATTGACTTTGCACATTTTTGATCTTCTTATAGCCCACAACACTAATGCCAATTAATGCTGTAACGACAACAAAGAAAGAGAAGAATGGAATGTTAAGCAATGATATAAACGCAAGAATCAAAATTAGACATGTTGAGAAAATAATATATTTTTTAAGGATTTTATCCGATAAATCGGTTGAAATGATTTGTTCCACTTTATTTGAGAAATAAAGAATAAAGTTACCAATTAAAGTTCTATGAAAGAACCAATCTTTAATCGATGTTGTAAATTGACATTTTAACCAATATACGGATAGACCGATAAAGAATAGTGTGATAGACCACGCAAGAATGTTGGCTCCATATACGATAGGCTGACTCAATTCAATATGATAACGATTTAGAATGTGTAAGAATGTACCTTCAATCGAATAGGTAGTTAATATACATGTACCACTAGCTAGTAGGGTATCAATTGTTAGAAATAATAGGAATGCAGGTTCAAATAACCAGTTATTCACATGCCTAAAGATGTAGGCTTCTTTTTCATACGCATATTTATTAAGGAAGACATATAGAGCGATAATGGCACTACAAATCAAGAAGGAAGTCACAAAGAAATAGGTATATTGATCGGCATCTAAATCTAAGAGGTCAATTAGACTTGTATTATCATAATTTAAAACAGCTGGAATATAGAATGTTAATACGACATCACTTGGCATATGAAGTGTATAGCCTGGAAATGGCTCTCCATCACAATAATATGTGCCATCACAGTATTCATAATACTTTTCACTGTTATAGTTAATAAGATTCACAATATTATCCGTTACATTTAAAGTATTCGAATCCAAAGTGTCATAATATTTTGTATCTTTTTTCTTTACATTCACATTAAATTGTTTTGAAGTGATTTTATTGTTCACATCACACGTATAAAAGAAGTTTGGATCATTCTCAAAAATATTTTTTGCGCTAGTTAAAGACGAGTTTAACCCTTTTTTTATATCCTTTTGAATATCTTCCGGTGTATCTTTCTCAAAAGTAATATATTCATACTTTGGATCTTGTTCCAATTTTTTAGCTAGAATAAAAGCTGTAAGATTTTGTTCTAAAGTTTCAGGAAGCTTTGTTGGAGTAGCTGTAGAAACATTTGGATAAAAACTTGTCACTATACAAGAACTAATGATGCATAAAGCACATAGTATTGTTAAAAAAATATTCTTCTTTTTCATTGTATATTCTCCATTTTATAGCCCTGCCCCCATACAACCTTGATGTAGATTGGCTTTTTAGGGTTGGCCTCAATCTTTTCACGTAATTTACGAATATGAACCATAATCGTTTCTGTGTTAATAGCTTCTTCTTTCCATACCAATTCATAGATTTGTTGGCTAGAAAAGACTTGTCCAGGGTGCGAAATCAATAGTTTTAAAATATCAAACTCTTTTGGCGTTAATTTAATATCCCTTGAATTTAACGTCACTCTTTTTGTCGTATTATTTAACACAAGATCACCAATCATATACTCATCTTCGTTCTTTGTCTCATTTTTTAGATTTAAGATTTGTTCGTATCTTCTTAAATGCGAACGTACTCTTGCGACTAGCTCCATACTTTGAAATGGCTTGGTGATATAGTCATCGGCACCAATATTTAAACCTGTGATTTTATCGATATCTTCACTTTTTGCGCTTAAAAATAGAATCGGAAAGTCATGATGTTTCCTTACTTCCATGACCATAGAAATGCCATCCATAATAGGCATCATAATATCTACAATGGCTAAATGAATATCGTTTGTTTCAATCTTTTCCAAGCCTTCTTTTCCATTTGCGGCAAGAATCACATTATATCCTTGATTCTTCATATAAATTCCGATGGCTTCACGAATCCCTTGTTCGTCTTCTACCACTAATATTGTATGTTCCATAAAGTTCTCCTTTTAATAATGTAAATAAAATCCAATGCATGCACATAATATTCCAATGTATAACATAATTATAACCACCTTTCGATAATTTGAAACAACTGCGTAAGACCATAAGAATAAGCCATCAAAGATAAGGGTTTACCCAAAAGAATGATCCAGACAAATTTTTTGAGCGACATATGTGTCAGCCCTGCAAGCATACACAAGAGATCATCGGGTGCACAAGGTAAGAAAATAGCTAACATAAAGAAGGTATCAAATTTATTTTGATCATATGTATACTTCATATATTTGTCGTAATCTTTCTTTTTACATAATTTTAGAATGATTCTATGACCATATTTACGAACAAGTAAAAAGATGCATATGGATCCGATACAAATACCTATATAGTTATATATAAATCCATTGACGGCTCCAAAAGCTGTAATACCTAAGGCACTTGATGCACCACCGGGAATAATAGGAATAATCACTTGAATGATTTGTAGAAGAATAAAAAGTAGGGGTGCTAAAATGCCTGCCTTAGATAGTGCAGATTGTAGAAGCTGTGGATTTGTGAAGTATCCTTGTGAAAAGAAATAAACACAAATAAGAATCATAAGGATAAATCCAAAATGTGTTATGTTTTGTATGTTTTTATTTGTCATAAATTATCACCATGATTAATATAACGAATAAATATTAATTAACTTTGGTGATAAATCTTAAAGTTTTCTAAATAATTGAATCAAAAAGTTGGAAAAGTTGTTAAAAATGGCAAAAAAAAGGTTGGAAAAGTGGATAAAATACAAAAATATGGGTTGGAAAAATAGTGTAAATTGTAATAAATGCTTTATATAAAAGGAAAACAAAAAACTTGTGTCAATTATACACAAGTCTTATTCATAAGCTTTGTATGTACGAATAAGCAATGGAAGTTCAGCCACCAACATACCAATCCATCCAGCTAGATATGAGTATGGTAAAGCTTCGATGCCTAGATGTAAGCTAAATACAAGTGGAGCAGCCACAATAACTCTTACACCCATATTCACTAGACTTGAAATGAGCGTAATCTTTAAATCGCCAATTCCTCTAAAGAAGCCTTGGATTCCATTGGTGAAGGCAGGAAGAATATACATGATGGAAATTAAATGTAGATAAGTCACTCCATGCATAATAACTTCTTCATCTTGTACAAATAGACACATTAATGGTTTTGCGAAGATAAAACATACTAGAAAGATAAATATACCGTAGATGAATTCTAAGACCATTCCGCAACGAAATCCCTCTTGCATACGATTGTTATTTCCGGCACCCTTATTTTGTGCCATTAAAGCGGTCATAGAGTGAGCAATGTTTTGTTCCGGGGTATACGCAAAGTCATCAATTCGATTGACGGCCGTAAAGGCAGCTACAACCGATACGCCCATCGTATTGACAATCATTTGAATACCAAGCTTTCCAAGTTGTACAGTCGCCTGCTGCATTGCGCTGGCCCAGCCATACGCAATGGTTCTTTTTAATAATAAATTATCAAAGATAAGCCACTTTTTGCCAAGTTGCAGAAGTGGCACTTTCTTTTGAATATATAGAATGCAGAATACGCAACATAAAGCTTCACTAATCACAGTAGAAATGGCACATCCTTTACTTCCTGCATGTAAAACAACCACAAAGAATAAGTCTCCAAAGATATTTAGAATGGAACTGATAATTAAGAAATATAGGGGGGATTTACTGTCGCCTAAAGCGCGTAGTGTACTCGCAAAAAAGTTGTATAAAAAGGTAAAGACTAAACCGGCAAAGATAATTTGAAGATAGGTAGTAGTCACATTTAAAATGGATAGATCTACCTGCATAAATTTAAGAATTTGTGGTGAAAAAACTATGCAGACAAGTGTTAATACAAGTGAAAATACAAGCCCTGCAAGCATAGTCGTGCTCATTTGACGAGCAAGTTTTTCTTCTTCTTTAGCCCCATAATACATGCCAATCAATATGCTTGCGCCCATACAAAGTCCATTTAGAAATAGGATGAATAATGTCGTGATTGGATTACAAATTCCGACAGCAGCTAAAGCTTCTTTCCCTACAAAGTGGCCTACAATAATACTGTCAACGGCATTATATGTTAATTGGAATAGATTTCCCAATACTAAGGGAATGGTAAAGTGAACTAACATAGGCATGATTTTGCCTTGTGTCATATCTTGTGTCATAATCAAATTTCCTTTTTTTGTTCATATTTTGCGCTTTTTCATCCAAAAATTCAATATTATGTTAGAATAGTCTCATGAAAATTTCAGTAGAACAATTAAAACAATTAAATAAAGAAGAATATATCTTAATTGATATTCGTGATGCCGAAGAAGCCTTTAAAAATCCAATCGAGAATAGTATTGTATTAAGTGGAGAAAGGACATTGGAAACAGACTTTGATTCAACTAAGAAGATTATTGTCGTTTGCGCACAAGGCTATGTCAGTGATATAGTGGCACAAAGATTGCAGGAAAAATATGAAGCATATAGTGTAGATGGTGGATATGTTTCAATTGTTATGGATAAGATGAACACAAATGTGTCGGATGACTTTTGTGCTCAAGTCGAAAGAAGTATTATTAAAACGTATCGAAGAAAGATTTGGTCAAAATTTACCAAAGCCATCCGTGATTATGAGCTTGTCAAAGAAGGAGATTGTATTGCGGTATGTATTTCGGGTGGAAAAGATTCGATGTTGATGGCAAAGTGTTTTCAAGAACTGCATAAACATTCACCGGTTCCTTTTGATGTGAAATACATTGTGATGGATCCAGGTTATTCAAAAGAAAATCGTGATGTGATTGAAAGAAATGCCCAAAGGCTAAATATTCCAATTGAGATCTTTGAAAGTGATATTTTTGACAATGTTTTTAATATTGAAAAGAATCCATGTTATATATGTGCAAGAATGCGAAGAGGTCATTTATATAACTATGCTAAGAATTTAGGGTGTAATAAAATAGCGTTGGGACACCATTATGATGATGTGATTGAAACCATTTTAATGTCTATGCTTTATGGGGGACAAATTCAAACGATGATGCCAAAGTTACATTCAAATAACTTTAAGGGTATGGAAGTCATTCGACCTTTATACTTGATTCATGAAGATGATATTAAGGCTTGGGCTAAACATAACAATCTGTATTTCATTCAATGTGCATGCAAATTCACTCAAGCTTGTGCCAATGAAACATGTTTAACACAATCCAAGTCAAAGCGTTTAGAAATGAAAAACTTAATCAAGGAATTGAAGAAAGTCAATCCGTTTGTCGAACAGAATATTTTTAAGAGCGTAGAAAACGTGAGCCTTAAAACAGTGATAGCCTATAAGGATGATCACGCAAGACATCACTTTTTAGATACGTATGATGAAGAGGGAAATGAATAGTTTCTCTCTTTTTCATTATATTTACAAAAATGTAATAATTTACATTGACTATTTTTCACTACGTTCTATAATGGAATTATTGTGGAGGAAACGAATTATGTATAAAACAGAAAGCTTTAAACCAGATACTTTTAAACCAGCTCGTTTTGAGTCAGATGGAAAAATTACATTATCAGGAAAAGAAATTCCATATCATACAATTTGTGAAGACAATGTCATCTATGGACCTGATGGAAATCCAGTCGCATCGATTTTTACGTATGCCTATTTTAGAAGCGATGTAGAAGATACATCCAATCGTCCTGTTGTCTTTGCGTATAATGGAGGTCCTGGATCAAGTTGTATGTATGTACATGCAGGTTTTTTAGGAACACGTCGTATGCAGTATGATGAAGTAGATCGTGAAAGTGCTTTTGGACCTTATAAAGTCATCGATAATCCAGACTGCTTGATTGATGTTGCGGATATTGTATTGATTGATCCTGTTGGAACCGGATATGGTGTATTGATTGATGAAAGTAAGAAGAAAGATTTCTTTGGCATTGAACAAGATGCAGAAGCTCTATTGACAGTTCTTGAAGCTTGGGTTCGCCGCTATAATCGTGGCTTGTCACCAAAATATTTATGTGGCGAAAGTTATGGATGTACTCGTAGTGCAGTCGCTGCTGGAATTGCTGCTACAATGGGAAGAGAAAGAGGCTATGGTATTGCCTTTGATGGTATTGTGTTCATCGGAAATACAGTTACTGTAGGTAAATACTTTGGTGAAGGCTTACCTGTTGAAACAAGTGTATTGGGTTTCCCAACATATGCAGGTGTAAACTGGTATCACAATCATCCAACCAATCAAAGTGTGGAAGACTTTGTAAAAGAAGCTAAGGCTTTCGCAGACCATGATTATGTACTTGCACTTTATAAAGGAGAAGCCATTTCGGAAGAAGAAAAAGAACATATCTTAGAAAAGGTAAGTTATTATACAGGTGTTTCTAGAGAATACTTGATTCGTCATGGCTTAAAAATTGATGATGATGACTATCGTCAAGAAGTATTAAAGACAAAAGGAAAAGCTGTATCTCGCTATGATGGTCGTGTAACTCGTCCTTTATTAGAGCCTGAACAAGATGAAATCAAAAAGGCATTGTGGGATGATGCGACAGCCGATCGTTATGATACATTCTTTTATGCTGCATTTACAGGAGATCTACTTCCAAAATTAAATGTAAAATTAGGCCGTAACTTTATTCCAGGAACTGATTATTATATGCATTGGGATAAAGAAGAAAAGAAAGGTACAACCGCAGAAGAATTACGTTATGCCTTGACGCGAAGACCAGGAATGCGAGCATTCTTTGCGAATGGATGGTTTGATCTATGTACTGAATTTGGATATGCATGGCACACAATGGATCATGCTGGACTTCCTAGTGATCGTGTATTCTGGAAAGGGTACCAAAGTGGACATATGATTTATCTTGGTGAAGATAATGTTCATGAATTATGTTCGGATATTCGTGATTTTATTCAAGGTAAGAATCCTAAATCTCAATTTTAATAATTGGCTCACTTCGGTGAGTCTTTTTTTCTTGTGATGATAAATAAAGGAAATATAGTGGAAAAATAGTGGACTTTTAATGGAAGAAATTGGCTTTTTGAAAGTCACAACGGAATCACCGAAATGTTTTAATGAAACATTTCTCATTTTCGTTAAAATATACAGATAAACATTTGTGAATTTCGTTAAATATGTGTATTGAACATTTTTAAAATTCGTAAGTAATTGTGATAAAAGATAAAACCGTTGGATTACTACCCAACGGTTTTCTTATAAGGCATTTTTGTGCGCATATCCTTTAATCGATCTAATGCCGCTAGTAAAGTTTCATCTTTTTTCGCAAAGTGGAAACGAATATAGCGATTTTCTTCTTCTTTAAAGAAACTAGATCCAGGAACTGCCGCTACACCCACATTTTTAATGAGATCCACACAGAAGTCTAAATCCGAATCATAACCAAACTCACTGATATCGACCATGGCATAATACGCGCCTTGCGGTTCTGTATGTGGAATATTTAATTCTTTTAAGCCATTGATGAATAGATCTTTCTTATGTGTATATAGCTTTTGTAGTTCATCATAATAAGCATCACTAAATTCAAGCCCTACTACAGCTGCTTCTTGAAGTGGAGCTGCCGCACCAACGGTTAAAAAGTCATGTACTTTCTTGATTTGTTCGATGATATTTTCTGGGGCAATACAATAGCCTAAACGCCACCCGGTAATGGAATACGTTTTAGATAGGGAGCTACAAGAAATGGTTCTTTCAAACATACCCGGTAAAGAGGCAAAATATGTATGTTTGTATGGGGCATATACAATATGTTCATATACTTCATCCGTAATCACATATGTATCATATTTTATGGCAAGACTAGCGATATATTCCAATTCTTCTTTTGAGAACACTTTTCCGCAAGGATTACTTGGACTGCATAAAATCAATGCTTTCGGATTTTGTTTAAACGCATTTTCTAATTCTTCTTTATCAAAGTTGAATACAGGTGGATGTAAAGGAACATAAATAGGATTGGCACCACAAAGAACGGTATCTGCTCCATAGTTTTCATAAAATGGGGAGAAGACAATCACTTTGTCGTTTGGATCACAAACACTCATCATGGCTGCCATCATAGCTTCGGTACTTCCACAAGTGATAACGATATTTTTGTTCGAGTCTAAATCTAGATTCATATATTTTGATTGTTTCTTGGCTAAGGCATCTCTAAAGTTTTGGGCACCCCAAGTAATCGCATACTGGTTATAATCTTCATGAGCAACTTGTTCTAGTCGATTCAATATTTCTTTTGGTGGATCAAAATCAGGGAATCCCTGCGATAGATTGATCGCATCATATTGATTTGCGATTCTTGTCATTCTTCGAATCACAGAATCTGTAAATGTCTTAGTTCTTTTTGATAATTCTTTCATAATCACACTTCCTTTTTTCATTTTTTGCATTGTATCATTTTTGGGGGAAATGTAAAATAAAATTGAGGTGATATTCGATGGAAAAATCTAAAGTATACTATACGGATTTTCATACCCGTAAATTAGGTGAGGGTCTACCTACAAAATTGCAATTGTTGGCAAAAAAAGCAGGAATTACCGAATTGGATTTAGACGGAAAGTTTGTCGCAATCAAAATGCACTTTGGAGAATTAGGAAATATTGCATATTTACGCCCAAATTATGCACGTGCCATTGTGGATGTGGTAAAAGAATTAGGGGGAAAACCATTCTTGACCGATTGTAATACAATGTATCCAGGATCAAGAAAGAATGCCTTAGAACACTTAGAGTGTGCTTGGCAAAATGGCTTTACACCACTTACTGTAGGATGTCCCATTTTGATAGGAGATGGACTAAAAGGAACAGATGATGTCGAAGTGCCTGTCGTTGGTGGAGAATATTGTCAAACAGCTAAGATTGGTCGAGCTATAATGGATGCCGATGTCTTTATTTCTTTGACACACTTTAAAGGTCATGAATCAACTGGATTTGGTGGAACCATTAAAAATATAGGTATGGGATGTGGTTCACGTGCTGGTAAAAAAGAACAACACTGTTCAGGTATTCCGCATGTTGATGAAAAATTATGTCGTGGTTGTAAACAATGTCTTAAAGAATGTGCGAATGATGGATTGGAACATGATGAAACAACACATAAGATGCATATTAATGAAACAAATTGTGTTGGCTGTGGGCGCTGTTTAGGGGCATGTAACTTTGATGCGATCTCCTTCAATAACTATAATGCGAATGAATTATTGAATAAGCGTATGGCGGAATACACAAAAGCTGTTGTGGATGGACGTCCTAACTTCCATATTTCTTTGATTGTGGATGTTTCACCAAACTGTGACTGTCATGCTGAAAATGATTTACCGATTTTACCAAATATTGGAATGTTGGCATCTTTTGATCCACTTGCCCTAGATCAAGCCTGCGTAGATTTATGTATGAAGGCAAAACCAATGCCAGGATCACAATTAGATAAACATCTACATGATCCAAACTTCTGTGACCATCATGACCATTTCTCAAATTCAACACCGGAATCGGAATGGAAATCTTGTTTGGAACATGCACAAAAGATTGGCTTGGGAAATCGAGAATACGAATTGATCGAGATGAAATAACAGTAGCGATTAAGCTACTGTTTTATTTAATATACGAACTAAAATTGGAACAACGATCAATTGAATGATGATACCTGGAAGACAAGTAATAAAGCTTGCCGTCATAAATACAGATAGTGTATAGCCTTGTGTACTTAGGATGAATGTATTCACAAAACCATTCACGATTCTTCCTGCAAGCATCGCAATAATTAAACTCATGTATAATTTTGACATTTCATTTTCTTGTGGAATATATTTCGAACATAAACCAGTAACTAAACCATATACGGCTAGTTCAATCATCATTTGGGGCAAAATCATAGCTGGAGGCATTCCTGTTGTCATACTGGAAAGAAAGGGTGTAATCATTCCACATGCCAAACCGTATGGGGTTCCACAAAATAATCCACAAATCAATACAGGAATGTGCATGGGTAAAAATATGCTTCCGGCATTTGGTATCACATGAAAGGCCATGGGGAGCAATACGCCTATCGCAATGCATAGAGCACAAGATACTAATTTTTTGGTTGTACTTTTCATAATCTAAATTCCTCATTCTTTAAAAAACAAATTCTTTTAAACGAGAAAATGCTTCTTCTACTAAACTTGTTGGTAAAGCTAAATTCATTCGAATCGTATTGGGGTTCATAAAGGGACGTCCATCTTGCCAACATACACCATAGCGAACGCCTTTCTTTAAAAGTTCATCCATGGTGATATCGTGTGTATCTAAATACTTTGTACAGTCTAGATACAACATATACGTTCCTTCTGGTTTTATGACTTCAATACCTTTGAAATGAGTGTGGATAAAATCAATCGCATAATCTACATTTGTCGAAATTACTTCATTTAATTCATTGACCCAATCTAGTCCATCCTTACAATAAGCACCCATAAGGGCATGAATACTTAATATGTTAGGTGAATTATAGTGAGATAAAGAAGCCTGTTTATTTAATCGATCCCGAAGATATTTATTATAAATGATATGGTAGGAACCGACTAAACCTGCAAGATTGAATGTCTTACTTGGAGCATAAGCGGCAATCGTTCTTTTCTTGGCATCTTCACTTACGGATTGTGTAGGAATATGCGTATTTTCTTTACGTACTAGATCCGACCAGATTTCATCACTAAAAACTAAAACATCATGTTTTTTACAGATATCCATGAATTTTTGGATTTCTTCCTTTTTCCAGACTCTTCCCGTTGGATTGTGTGGAGAACAAAATAGTGCAAAATGAATATTGTGTTTGATGATCTTCTTTTCAATATCCTCATAATCAAGTGACCAGTTATTCTCTTTTATTAATGGACTATCAATAATTTTTCTTCCTAGATTATTTAATGTATGAATAAATCCAATATAACAAGGGGATTGTACTAGAATGGCTTCACCGCTAGATGTAAAAGCTTCTAAAGCACTCGATAATATACCAAGAACGCCATTTTCATATCCGATAGCTTCTTTTTCTACATCTATGCCATGTGTTTCTTTTTGCCAGAACTGAATGGCTTTATAGTAATCTTCTGGCATTTCAAAATAACCAAAATGAGGTTCATTGATGCGGTTGATCATGTGTCTTTGAATGTTTTCGAAAACAGGATAGTTCATATCTGCAACCCACATAGGAATCCTAGAAAAATTTGGATCTACCTCTACATCTTTGATAGGTAATACATCAAGGGCGAGTGCATCATGGCCTTGACGGTTTAATAGTGTAGTAAAATCGTATTTCATGATAAAAAACTCCTTATTAATTTAATAATATAATTTGAAAAGTGAATATGCAATTTGATATTTGCTTTTTTTCTTGTTGGTTTTGTGGGATGATTAGATTAGAAAGAAGGGATGCATATGCGCACAAGATTTTATAACGCACAAGTACTCACAATGAAAGATTTTGATATCTTTTTAGGTGAAGTTTGGGTGGAAGATAATAAGATTATATATGTAGGAAAAGTAAAAGATTCTTCTTTTTGTTTTGATCGAGAAATAGATGTACAAAAGAATCTAATTATGCCAGGATTTATTAATGCACATACACACTCTGGAATGACATTTTTAAGATCAATAGCCGACGATATGCCACTTCAACAATGGCTTAACGAAAAGGTATTTCCTATTGAGACAAAACTTTCGGAAGAAGATATTTATTATTTTTCTAAGTTAGCTATATTAGAATATCTAACGAGTGGAATTACCACAAATTTTGATATGTATTTAAATCCTGAAGCTATTGTTAAGGCAAGCTTAGACATGAAATATCGTACAGTCTTATGTGGAGCTGTTAATGATTTTTGTCTATCTGTAGAAGATGTAGAACGCTGTTTTAATGAATATAATAAAGAAAATAGTTTGATTTCTTATGTCCTTGGCTTTAGTCATGAATACACCAACTCCAAAGAAAAGATTCAACAAGTAGCGGCATTATCTCATAAATACAAAGCACCTGTTTATACACATTTAAGCGAAACTGAATATGAAGTATCCACATGCAAAGAAAAGACAGGGTTAAGTCCTGTTGAATACTTATGTGATTTGGGCGTATATGACTATGGTGGAGGAGCTTTTCATTGTGTGCACATGAGTGAACATGATTTGGATTTATTTCAAGAAAAACATTTAAATATCGTCACGAATCCAGCATCCAATTTAAAACTAGCTAGTGGCATAGCTCCTATTCAAGCAATGCTTCAAAGAAAGATTAATATATGTCTAGGTACGGATGGGCCAGCCAGTAATAATTGTCTAGATATGTTTAGGGAAATGTTTTTGGTGACAGGACTAGCAAAATATAAAAACTGTGATGCTTCTGCAGTCGATGCTTATGAAGTGTTGAAAATGGCAACTGTAAACGGAGCTAAAGCTTTAAATTTAAATTGTGGTGTGCTTGAAGTTGGAAAGTCGGCAGATTTAATTATTTTAGATTTACATCAACCGAATATGCAGCCAATTCATAATATCGCAAAAAATATTGTATACAGTGGATCTAAATCCAATGTAAAATGTACTATTGTCAATGGAGAAATCTTATATGAAGATGGACATTTTTATGTAGGATCTGAGATTGAGGCACTATATGATGAAGTACAAAAAAGAGTAGAAAGGTTAATGCGATGAATATACAGATTTTTGGGAAGAATAAGTGTTTTGATACAAAGAAAGCACAACGCTATTTTAAAGAAAGAAATATTAAGTTTCAGTTTATTAATTTAGACGAAAAAGAAATGAGTAAGAAAGAATTTGAGAGTGTGCTTAGACAAGTTGGCATTGATTCCATGATCGATCCCAAGGCTAAGGATAAAGAATTATTGACAATGTTGAATTACTTGTCGAATAAAGAAGATAAAGTGTATCTCAATCAGCACATATTAAAAACGCCAATCGTGCGTAACGGCAAATTGGCGACAGTAGGCTACGAACCAAATGTTTGGAAAACATGGGATTAGTCTTTGTATAAGAAACAATCTTTTTCGTGAGAATAAATCACACCGATGGCTTGAAGAAAGGAGTATATAATGGTACTTCCTACAAACTTCATGCCTCTTTTTTTTAAATCATTTGATATGGAATCTGAAAGAGTCGATGTAGTTTTTCCTGTTTCATAAATAATCTTTCCATGTGTAAAAGTACATAAATAATTATAAAAAGTTTGATACTCTTCTTGAATGGATTTAAAAATATTCGCATTTGAAATACTCGCTTTGATCTTTAATTTGTTACGAATGATATTAGGATTGTTTCTTAATTGTTCTACTTTTTCTTCATCAAATTCAATCACTTTATCAATGTCAAAGCCTTCATAAGCCTCTTTAAAAGCTTCTCTTTTATTTAGAACACACTGCCAACTAAGACCTGCCTGAAAAGATTCAAGTATCAACATTTCAAATAGATATTTTTCATCTGTATTCAGTTTTCCCCATTCATAATCATGATATTCAATATATTTTGGATTGTTTAGATTACACCACGTACATCGTTTCATAATTTCATTTTAAAGTAGATAAAATGTGAATTCAATGATAAACTTGAATCAGTTGGTTATTCTCACTCGAGAATAACGGAAAGGATTTTATGCAAGATTCATTTGGTCGAAATATAAATTATATGCGAATCTCATTAACTGACAGATGTAACTATGCTTGTTACTACTGCAAGTCAGACATTTCAAAACATCTTTGTCATTCAGATATATTGACGTATGAACAACTTTTAGATATTTGTAGATGTGCCATTACTTTAGGAATCACTCGATTTAAAATCACGGGTGGAGAACCCACACTTCGTAAAGGCTATATTGACTTCATTCGTAGGTTAAAAGAATTGGATGGAGTTGAACAAGTAACTCTCACAACCAATGGAAGTTTATTTTCTTTTACAGATTTAGATGAACTAAAAAAAATAGGGCTTGATTGTATTAACTTTTCAATTGACACACTCGATGAATCTGAATATTTAAAGATATGTAAAAAGAACAATTTGAAGAAGGTTTTGTTGAATTTAGAATATGCCTATGAGATTGGCATTGGGGTGAAAGTAAATTGTGTTGTGGACAATCTATTTTCATTTTCTCGATTTGAATCTTTGTTAGAAATGATTAAAGATAAAAAAATTGCGTTACGCTTTATTGAATTGATGCCATTAAAAAATAGTGATCGAAACATAAAAATGAATGAATTAATTGAATATGTGCAAAAGAATTATACGTTAAATGCGTATGATAAAAAGTTAGGTAATGGACCAGCCCACTATTATACAATACCAGAGTTTCAGGGATACATTGGTTTTATTGAAGCTTTACATAATAAATTTTGTCAAGACTGCAATCGTGTACGCTTAAGCAGTGTAGGACGTTTGAAATTATGTTTATTCCATATGGATGGTGTGGATTTAAAACCTTATCTAAATAATTTGGAAGAACTAGAAAAAGTGATGAGAGAATGGATATTCAAAAAGCCCAAGGAACATCATTTTGAAGAAGAACATTCATCGACGGTGATGAATGAAATTGGAGGATAAAATGGAATTAACACATTTTGATGAACATGGAAATGCACGTATGGTGGATGTAAGCAAGAAGGATATTACTTCAAGAAGTGCTTGTGCCGTTGGAAGTATATTAGTAAATAAAGAGATTGTTGAAAAAATAGAACATAGTGATATGAAAAAAGGAGATGTACTTGGTGTAGCTCGTATTGCCGGAATCATGGGCGTAAAAAAGACGAGTGATTTGATTCCTTTGTGTCATCCTTTAATGATCAATAAGGTTAATATTGATTTTGAGATTGATAGAGAGAATTGTTTGATCTATGCCTATTGCACAGTGAAGTGTAATGGGAAAACAGGAGTAGAAATGGAAGCTTTGACAGGTGTAAATGTTTGTCTTCTGACAATTTATGATATGTGTAAAGCTGTTAGTAAAGATATGGAAATCAAAAATGTGCATTTGGTTTCTAAATCAGGAGGAAAAAGCGGGGATTTTGTATGGAAGGAATAATTAAGGCGATTTGTATCAGCAAACAAAAGGGAACAGAAAAACATCCGGTTCAAGATATTGAAATCATTGAAGATCATGGACTAGAAAAGGATGCGCATGCAGGTAAATGGCATCGCCAAGTTTCTTTATTGTCCTATGAAAAGCGTGAAGAATTTAAGGCTAAAGGTGCCAATGTAGAAGATGGTGCCTTTGGAGAAAATTTACTTGTTTCAGGTATTGAATTCACAAGTTATCCTGTAGGAACACAATTTAAAATTGGGGATGTATTACTCGAACTGACGCAAATCGGTAAAAGTTGCCATTCTCATTGTGCTATCTATCATCAAGTAGGACAGTGTATCATGCCTCATCAAGGTGTATTTACACGTGTAATACATGGCGGTCACATTTGTGTTGGGGATACCGTTGAAGTCATTGAAAATAAAGATTCTAGAATGCGTGTAGCCGTATTGACATTAAGTGATAAGGCAAGTATAGGGCAAAGAAAAGATGAGAGTGGTCCATTGATCGAAAAGATTATGACAGAACAGGGCTACAATGTGACAAGTGTGACAGTGATTGCGGATGACGAAAATGAAATTGTTTCGCAACTTATCAATTTAAGTGATCGTTGCCAAAACGATTTGATTCTTACAACTGGAGGCACAGGATTGAGTGTTCGTGATGTGACACCAGAAGCCACAATGAAAGTCATGACTAGAAATGTTCCAGGTATTAGTGAAGCATTGCGCTATGAATCGATGAAGTATACAAATAAGGCGATGTTGTCTCGTGGTGTGAGTGTATTAAGAAATAAAACGTTGATTATTAACTTGCCAGGAAGTCCTAAGGCGGTTAAGGAAAGTCTAGATATAATTTTAGGCCCATTAAAACATGGCTTAGAAATCATGAAAGGTGAAGCGAGTGAGTGTGCAAGGAAGTAATTTGGATTTAACGCCAATTTGGATATCTTTAAAAACCGCAAGTATCACAATTGTGATTACCTTTATTCTTGGTTTACTTGCCGCATGGTGGATCTATTCAAGAAAGAGTGAAGCTTTGAAAATGATCTTTGATGGAATCTTTACTTTGCCTATGGTTTTGCCACCTACAGTAGCTGGCTTTTTCTTGTTGATGATTTTTGGTGTAAATCAACCCATAGGCAAATTCTTTATGAATGTATTTGGTGTTCGCATCGCATTTAGTTTTAGTGCGACTGTGATTGCAGCTGTGGCCATTTCATTTCCACTCATGTATCGAAATTCTAGAGGTGCTTTTGAACAAGTGGATACAGATTTAGTATATGCCGCAAGAACTTTAGGAATGAGCGAATGGAACATTTTCTTGAAAGTATTGATACCCAATGCCTTGCCAGGAATTATTAGTGGTGGTGTACTTGCGTTTGCGCGTGGTTTAGGTGAGTTTGGGGCAACGGCCATGCTTGCAGGAAACATCATAGGAAAAACTCGAACACTTCCTGTAGCTGTATATAGTGAAGTGATGAGTGGGGATATGGAATCGGCTGCTTTTTATGTATGGGTGATCATTGGTATTTGTTTTACAGCTGTGATCTTGTTGAATCTATATCAGTTGTATGTTCGAAAGAAAAGGAGTTTCTAAATGTTGGAAGTACAAATATATAAGAAACTTGCAGAGTTTGATTTAGACGTTTCCTTTCAAGTGGACGACTATATTTTAGGGCTTATGGGCGCTTCAGGATCTGGTAAAAGTATGACATTAAAATGTATAGCTGGAATTGAAACGCCAGATCAAGGACGGATTGTCTTGAATGGTCGTGTTTTATTTGATTCAGAAAAGAAAATAAATGTACCGATTCAAAAACGAAATGTAGGCTATATGTTTCAAAGCTATGCTCTATTTCCAAATATGAATGTATATGAAAATATTAGTGTGGGATTAAGGGCTAGAAAAGTAAAAGACGTGGATATTGTGGTTCAAAAAGTGATGCAGCAATTTCGGATTTTTGAACTTGCTTCAAGATATCCCAAACAATTATCGGGTGGACAAAGACAAAGGGTGGCATTGGCTCGTTTAATGGCTTATGAACCCGATGTTCTTTTATTGGATGAACCATTTAGTGCTTTAGATGAAGATTTGAAGGAAGATTTATTACAGAAACTTAAAAGTGAGCTTCAAATTTCAAAACCGGTTATTTTTGTATCGCACGATAAAGAGGAAGTAAATGAGTTGTGTGACCTTAAATATAAAATTAAACAAGGAGAGATCATATGAAAAAAGGTTTAAGTATTTTATTGGTTGGAGTTATGGTCACAAGTTTATTTGGATGTAGTTTTAATGAACCAAAAGAACAAGTAAAACTTACAATTGCGGCAGCCGCAAGTTTGGAAAACGCATTTGAAGATGAATTGATTCCAATGTTTGAAAAAGAGTATCCAAATGTAACGATTGAAGGTGTTTATGATAGTAGTGGAAAATTACAGTTGCAAATTGAAAAAGGATTAGATGCCGATGTCTTCTTTAGTGCAGCTACAACACAGATGAGCGCTTTAAAAGATGAAGATTTAGTGGACGCCGATTCAATTTCAAATGTATTAGAAAATAAATTGGTGTTGATCAAAGGAAAAGATAGCACTACAACAGTCACTGGATTTGACAATATTGGGGATGCTTCCATTATTGCGATTGGAGATCCAGAAGTAGTTCCTGCAGGAAGCTACGCAAAAGAGGCTTTGACAAATTTAGGTGTATGGGATTTTATTCAAGATCGTTTAAGCTTAGCAGGAAATGTGACGGAAGTATTGTCTCAAGTTGAAACACAAAATGCAGAAATTGGTTTAGTTTACGCGACAGATGCTGCAAGTAGTGATAAAGTAGAAGTAGTGGCAGAGTGTAATAATTCATTATTAGCTACACCAGTATTATATCCAATAGGTCGTGTATCGACTACAAAGCATAAAGATGAAGCCAATTCATTGATTGAATTCTTAAAGAGCGATAAAGCTTTACAAGTATTCAAAAAATACGGATTTAAAAAAGGAGAATAAGATGAAATTAATCAAGACTGAGGATGCCGTAGGGCATGTACTTTGTCATGATATAACACAGATCATTAAGGGTGTCACAAAAGATGCCCTTTTTCGTAAGGGTCATATCGTGACAGAAGAAGATATTCCTTTATTATTGTCAGTAGGGAAAGAACATTTATACGTTTGGGAAAATGATGAAAGTATGATGCATGAAAATGATGCAGCCATGGTTTTGTTAGACATATGCAAGAATGATTATATGTCGTATGGTGAGATCAAAGAAGGGAAAATTGAATTAAAAAGTGAGATTCACGGACTATTTAAAGTAGATCGTAAGGCTTTGTTTACAGTAAATTCATTTGGGCAGATGATGATTGCGACTAGACACTCAAACACAGTAGTAAATCCAGGTGATAAACTTGCGGGTATGCGCATTATTCCTTTGGTGATTGAAAAGGAAAAAATGAAAAAAGTAAGTTCTTTGATTTCTTCTCCGATTCTTGAAATTAAGCCGTTTGTGTTAAAAAAAGCAGCTGTGATCACAACAGGAAGTGAAGTATATAAAGGAAGAATTCAAGATACATTTACACCAGTGATTCAAGATAAATTGGCTGAATTTGGGTGCGAAATGGTATATCACGCGATTTGTGATGATGACGATAAAATGGTGACAGAAAAAATCAATGAAGCTTTAAAACAAGGCGTGGATATTGTTTTATGTACGGGTGGAATGAGTGTGGATCCAGATGATCGAACACCCCTTGCGATTAAGAATACAGGGGCGAATATTATTAGCTATGGTTCTCCAGTTCTTCCTGGGGCTATGTTTTTACTTGCCTATAAAGGAGAAGTTCCAATTGTTGGTCTTCCAGGATGTGTCATGTATGCCAAAAGAACAGTATTTGATTTAATACTTTGTCGTTTACTTGCCAAAGATACAGTGACATATGAAGAGTTATGTGATTTAGGTGAAGGTGGATTGTGCTTAGGATGTGATATTTGCACATATCCGAATTGTGGATTTGGAAAATGAGATATAAACTAAAAATTCAAATTGGTAATAATGAACCAAATTTTGGCAAAGGCGTTGTAGAACTATTGGAGTTATGTGATAAGTACGGTTCTCTATCAAAGGCTTATAAAGAAATGGGAATGTCAAATTCAAAGGCTTGGAAAATCATCAAAAGAGCTCAAGAAGATTTAGAGTATGAGTTGGTTTCTACAACGAGTGGTGGAAGTCATGGTGGAGGCTCTTGCTTAACTTTAGAGGGAAAAGAATTGGTACGTAAATATAAATTGTTTCAAGAAAAAATAGAAATATATTCAAAACAAGTGTTTCAGGAAGTATTTGAAGATGAATAAAGAGGAAGTATTGATTATTACTTTTAAAAGTATTCAAGATGTTCTATATTTGGAGTCAAAGACAAAAAACGGGCGTATGATACCTGTTCCAAGTTGTGTTAAGGCAGGATGTGGCATGTGTTTTATGTCGAAAGATCTAGATGAGGAAAAGTGGAAACTTTTTTTAGAAGAACAAAATGTTTTGTATGAAGGTATAGTAAGGGTGATTTTTTAATGAATGAAAAAATATATTGTAAGAGTGGGGGATGTAGTGCCAAATTGGGCGCTAAAAAATTGAGTCATATTCTAGAAAAAATTGATTCTTATAAAGATAGTCATGTCTTGGTTGGCTTTGATTCAAGAGATGATGCAGCTGTTTATCAAATCGATGAGAATCATGCGTTTGTATCTACTTTGGATTTCTTTCCACCTATGGTTGAAGATCCATATTTGTATGGTCAAATTGCAGCAACAAATGCACTCAGTGATATTTATGCGATGAATGGTACGCCTAAAACAGCTTTAAATATTGTGTGTTTTCCAGAAAATGAAGATTTGAATATTTTAGGTAAAATCATTGAAGGCGGAAATAGTAAGTTAGTTGAAGCTAAGTGTGCTTTGGTAGGTGGACACTCTATTCGTGATGATTCCATTAAATATGGGTTGAGTGTAACAGGTTTAGTGAATCCAATAGATGTAAAGAAAAATAATGGTACAAAAAGTGGAGATGTTTTGGTTTTGACAAAGCCTTTAGGTGTTGGTTTAACTTTGAATGCGTTGCGTATGGATGATTGTTCAAAATCAATGCAGGAAAGAGTCTTTAAAAGTATGACCACATTAAACAAGTATGTGTGTGATATTTTAAAAAAATATGATGTGCATGCTCTAACGGATGTAACAGGCTTTGGCTTGTTGGTGCATTTAAATGAGATGTTAGACGAAAAAAATAGTGCATTGATTTATAAAGATTCGATTCCATATTTTGATGATTGCCAAAAGTATGTCGAAGAGTTTTATTTAAGTGGGGCAGCACAAACCAATCGCAATAGTGTAGAGGGTAAGATTTATTTTGATTGTGATTTTTTTACAGAGGAAATTTTATTTGATCCACAAACAAGTGGTGGCTTATTAGCTAGTGTATCTAAAGAGGATTTAGAAAAGCTAGAGATAGATTTTAAGGAAAATAATCTTGAATTGTATGTTGTGGGTGAAGTCATTGAGAAAAATGAATATAATGTATATGTGAGGTAGTAAGATATGAAAACTTTAGATTGTAGAGGATTGGAGTGTCCACTTCCAGTTGTAAAGACAAAGGAAGCTTTAAAAGAAGAAAATGTAGTTTCAACCATTGTGGATAATGAAATTGCGGTTGAAAACTTAACGAAGTTTGCGAAAGTAAAAAATTATACGGTAAATTCTAAAAAAGAGGGTAAGGATTATATTGTTGAAATCTCAAAGGGTGATGAAGAAGCCGATTTTGAAGTGGAATACACATATGCAGATTGTAGCTTGGCTAAGCCTAAAACGGTTGTAGTGTTCGCCAGTAATGTGATGGGTTCCAATCCGGATTTAGGTGCGATTTTAATGAAATCATTTATTTTCTCTTTGACAAAACAAGATGTTTTGCCAGATGAAATGATTTTCTATAATGAGGGTGTAAAAATCACAACGACAAAGAGTGAAACTTTAGAAGATTTAAAATATTTAGCGGATAATGGAGTAGAAATTGTGAGTTGTGGAACTTGTTTAGATTTCTTCCATTTAAAAGAAGAACTTCAGGTGGGGTCAGTCACAAATATGTATGATATTGTAGAAAGAATGGAGAAGGCTGATAAAATTATCAAGCCATAAGGATTATGAATAAATGTGTTATTGTGCGTGGTGGAGGAGACATAGCGACAGGGACAATATATAAACTTGTGAAAAGTGGATTTCAAGTATTGGTGTTAGAAGTTGAAAAGCCAAGCGCAATACGAAGGAATGTTGCCTTTTGTCAGGCTGTGTATGAACAAAAGTTTACGGTTGAAGATATGACTTGTGTTTTGGTTTCAACGATAGAAGAAGCTAAAAAAATAATGGCTAAAAATCAAGTCGCCATGATGATTGATCCTAGTGGTGAAATGATTTCCAAGATAGAGCATATTGCCTTGGTGGATGCGATTCTTGCCAAAAAGAATTTAGGCACGACAATAGATATGGCCCCCATCACAATTGGCTTAGGTCCTGGCTTTTGTGCAGGAAAAGATGTACATGTGGTTGTAGAAACGATGCGTGGGCATAATCTAGGACGATTGATTTACCAGGGATATGCTTTGCCAAATACGGGTGTTCCTGGAAATATTAAGGGATATTCAAAAGAAAGAGTGATTCATTCTCCTTGTGCAGGTGTTTGTCACAATGTCAAAAAGATTACAGATATCGTTGAAAAAGGAGAAATTATTGCGTATATCGATGAGACACCCGTGTATGCGAGCATGTCAGGTTTACTCAGAGGATTAATTCAGGATGGGTACAATGTAACATCTGGATTTAAAATGGCAGATATTGATCCTAGAGTGGATGAATATCAGAATTGTTTTACAATTTCTGACAAGGCACGTTGTATTGGTGGAGGCGTTTTGGAGGCGATACTGCATGGTTTATCTTGATCAAGCTGCGACTAGCTTTCCTAAATTAGAGGAAGTTAAACAAGCTGTAATGAGGGCATTCGATGTGGCAGGCAATGCGAATCGTAGTTCAAATATGGATTCTTCACGTTTGATTTTTGAAGCAAGAAGAAATATTGCACAGTTTTTTGGCTTGTCTGATTTTCATCGTGTTATTTTAAATGGTGGAAATACCGAGAGTTTAAATACTTGCATTAAAGGAATCTTAAAAGAAAAAGATCATGTGATTACTACCTATGCAGAGCACAATAGTGTGCTTCGTCCTTTATATGAGTTAGAAGAAAAAGGAATAATCACATTAACGATATGTGCTCCTTATTTAGAGGATATTAAAAATCATATTCAAAAGAATACTCGAATGGTTATCATGACACACAGTTCCAATGTGACAGGTGAAATCTTTGATGTGGATTTAATTGGACAATATTGTAAAGAATGTGGTGTCCTATTTATGGTGGATGCAGCTCAAAGTGCAGGTCACATTCCTGTGTCTATGGAAAATATAGATGTTTTATGTTTTAGCGGCCATAAAGGTTTATTAGGGATTGCTGGTATTGGTGGCTTTTGTGTAAAAGACATGGAAGTAAAACCATTGATTTCTGGTGGAACAGGTATAGATTCTTTTAATCCACAAATGCCTGAGGCGTATCCAGAACATTTAGAGGCGGGTACGCAAAATATTGTAGGGATTGCGGCCTTAAATGCAGGGATTCAATATGTTCAATCTCATCAAAAAGAGATTGTGGAAAAGGAATGTTTTTTACTTCAAAAATTATATGAAGGTTTATCTGGCTATGTAGAGTTTTATTCGTCTTTAGAAAATTCGACACCTATTGTGGCAATAAATATTCCAGGTAAAGATAGTGCTTATGTGAGCGATTTATTAAATTATAAGTATGGTATTGTGACGCGTTGTGGTGCGCATTGTGCGCCCTTGATGCATAAACATTTAAAGACAGAAGAAAGGGGAATTGTACGTTTGTCTATATCGTTTCAAAATACAATAGAAGATATTGATTTTGTGGTACGTGCAATCCAAGAGATTTCAAATGATTATTAGTGTAATTGGTTCGGGTGGAAAAACAACGTATATCCACGAGTTAAAAGATAAATATGTTTCTTTAAATAAGACCGTTTTAATGTGTACAACGACGCATATGTTGATTGAAGAAGATACATTAGTCGATCCTGGTTATGATGAAATCATGCAAAGAATTGAAGCATATGGATATTGTCATGCGGGAAATCGTTGTGGTGACTTGAAAATTGAGGCGTTAGATGAAGAATTGTTAAATCAATTAAAACAAGTGGTGGATGCGATACTGATAGAGGCGGATGGTTCTAAATATTTACCTTTGAAGTTTCCTAGCGCTAATGAACCAGTCATTGATTCAGATACGGATGAGATTGTGTTGATTTCAAATCTAAATGGATTAAATCAACCAGTAAAAGATGTGGTACATCGTTACAAGCTTACAAATTTAGATCCAAGTGAACTTGTAACACCTAGAATTATGCAAGATTTAATACGTGCTTATTTAAAGAAACTAAATAAACCTGTTACAATTCATGTGAATGGAGCTAGTGATTTGTATACGCGTTGTGTAAAGGCTTTATTAGAAGAAAATGTCGATGTGAATCTCATTCGAAAGGAATGGTTTAATATGCAGCCTAAGCTAGTGATTTTAGGTTGTGGTCATGTCAGTCAGTATTTGGCTAAAATGGCTAGTATATTAGAACTATATACGATTGTGATTGATAATCGTAAAGAATTTGCGAATTCTCAACATTTTCCTACGGCCGATGAAATTCATTGTATCGATTATGCTCAAATGGATTCTGTATTACCAGATGAAGAGAATGCTTGTTATGTGATCGTAACAAGAGGACATAAGGATGATCGTCTTTGTCTAGAAAAGACGATTCATAAGCCTCATTTATATTTGGGTATGATTGGAAGTAAAGGAAAAGTAAAAAAGACATTTGATGCTTTGATTGAAGAAGGATATTTGAAGGAAGAATTATCGAATGTGCATGCTCCAATTGGTTTAGATATTAAGGCACAGACGCCGGCTGAGATATCAATCAGTATTTTGGCGGAACTTATTGAAATAAAAAATACAAAGTTTAGTTCAAGTGTTTCGAAAGAATTATTAGAATCCAATATGCATGGAACTTTATGTATCATCATCGATAAAAAGGGTTCAGCACCTAGAGGAATTGGCAGCATGATGTTAGTGCATAAAGATGGAGTCATTGATACGATTGGTGGAGGAAAAGTTGAATATCAGGCTATTTTAGATGCCAAAGAATGTAAGAAAGTCATGATTAAAGAGTATGATTTATCCAATGCAGAAAGTGCAACACTAGGCATGATTTGTGGTGGATATAATAAAGTCTTGTTTATACCGGTATAGAGGAGGGATTGGATTTGAAGAAAAGAAGAAGACGAGTAAGAAAGTCAGTGATTTTTGTGATTGTTGTATTACTTTTGATTATTGCGTTGTTGATTTCGATGATCGCAAAAAAAGTTAGTGATAAAGAGGTAAGTGAACCTAAACAAGAAAAGACAACAGAAACAAAAAAAGAGAATAAGAAGCAACAAACAAATTTACCAAAGGTGAAAAAAATAAATCAAAGTGGTGACCCATATGAGAATACAGTAACAGTTTCGGATTTAGATTCAATCTATATTCTTGTGAATAAGTATTCAGGATTACCAGCAGATTATGAACCAAGTGATTTAGTTCAGGTACCTTCGAGTGGTGAAAATGAGAATGTGCGCATGCGAAAAGAAGCGGCAGAGGCATTTGAAAAGTTGATTGAGGCAGCATCAAATGAGGGGTTCATTTTGAATGCTTGTTCAGCTTATCGTTCTTATGCATACCAAACAGATTTATTTAATAGTGGAGCTGCAAGCAATGGCGAAGAGTATGCGGATCGTTATTGGACTCGTCCAGGATATAGTGAGCACCAATCTGGATTAGCAGTTGATATTCGTATGGATAATGATTGTAGTGATTTAGATGCCGTTCGAAATAATTCGCACTATGATTGGTTGTTAGAAAATATGCATATGTATGGCTTCATTTTGCGTTATCCTGATGATAAGGAAGATAAAACTAAAATTGCGCCTGAAAGCTGGCACTTGCGTTATGTGGGTCAAGATTTGGCAACGTATTTGTATAAAAATAATTTAGCGTTAGATGAATATTATGGAGCTTAGGCAATCGTTGGATTGCCTTTTTTTGATTTATCAAATGGTATATTGTATACTAAAAATGACGTATATAAAGGATAAATACATGATGATTGATAAAAAGATAATAGTAGGTGTAAGAAATAAGGATGCGAATGCGAAAAAAGAGCTTATTTCATTGACGCGAAATCATTTGATACAAACGATTTACAAGCGATATATTGGTTTAGAAGAAAAAGAAATCAATGATATCTTACAGGCAACGTATACATATGCATTTATGCATATGGATAAATTGAGTGATGATAAAAATTTTTTAAAATGGATTACGGTCTTGTTGAATAAACAATTGCGTGAGTATATGCAGGCTAAAGAGCATGCGGATGTAACTATAGCTTTGCGTGGACTTCCTCAATATAGACAATCGGATGTGGATGATTGCTTAAATGAGATGCCAGAAAATCAAAAGACAGTGACGATCATGCATTGTCTAGGGAAACTGAAAGAGAAGGATATTGCGAATCGTTTAAAAATGAGTGAAGAGGGAGTGGCTCGTTTATTAAAGAGTGGCAAACAAAAAGTAAAGGATGTATTAGATAAGAAGTGACAATGATATTTATTATTGTCCTTTTTTTTGATTTCGCATAAAATGTAGGCATATGAAAAGAGACACAAAAAGAGTATTAATACTATCACTTAAAATAGGTGTAGGAAGTGCAATTGCGATCATCTTAGCTTATTTTTTCAAATTGGATAATCCAACAAGTGCAGGAACGATTGCGTTGTTATCTTTGTTGACGACAAAGTGGGGAACAATGAGGCTTGTTCTTAGAAGGATTTCCACCTTCTTTGTGACAATTTTATTCTGTTTTATTTTCTTTGAATTAATTCCAAGCCATTGGATAGCTTTTGGACTTGTGATTGCGTGCTTAGTTGGGTACAGTGAAAAAATGAAGTGCCAGAATACATTAAGTGTAAATGCGATGATTGCCGTGCATTACTTGAGTTATTTGGATTTTAGTCTTCACTTTATGATGAATGAGTTTTATTTGATTTTAATTGGGGCCATTATTGCCTTCTTATTGAACTTGGTTCATGATTATAGTGGGGAAGAAGAGTATTTGAATTCTTGTATGATTTATATGGAGGACAAGATTCAGAGCTTGATGTATCAAATTGTTCACTATATTCAAAGTGAAGAAAGAAACACAACAATTTGGAAAGAATTAGAGGATATAAAAGAGCAAGCTGAAAAATATATCCATATTGCGATGGAATATCAGGATAATACGTTTACGAATTTGCCAGATTATTATATTCGTTATTTTGAAATGCGTGCTTTACAATGTGACATTCTGCATATGTTGCACTATAAGATTCGAAAGATTCGTAAGATGCCAAAAGAGGCGAATGAATTAGCGAATTATATTGAATATTTAATTCCGTTTATTCATGAAAAAAATGATCCGCAGCCTCAAATTACTTCACTTCATCAGATGTTCAAAAACAAGCAGGGTGAGGCTCTTCCTAAAAGTCGAATTGAATTTGAATCAAAGGCAATGCTTCTGCATATTTATATGGATTTAGAAGAGTTTTTATACACAAAAAAGAAGTTTATTGATCAAACGACAGAGGAACAAAAAAAGTTGTATTGGAGATGATATACATGAAATCAATCATTATTGTAACTGTTGTATCTATTATAGTTTCTATTGGAATCTATAAAGGAATTCGTAAAGTATTATATAAAAAGGATGTCACAAATAAGGCTAGTTTTGCCAGATTAATAAAATATATTTTGGTTTTTATTAATGGAATGATTTTTCTTGGACAATTTGAACAGACAAAACCTATTATGTCCTATCTTGCTGCATCGAGTGGAGTGGTTGCCTTAGTTTTAGGTGTTGCCGCTAAAGATGCCTTTGGAAATCTATGTAGTGGTTTAATGATTTTAACATTTAAGCCATTTGTCGAGGGCGATTTGATTAAAGTCAATCAAGGTGAATTAATTGGTTATGTTGAAAGTATTCGTTTTCGTCATACGATTATTCGTACATATGAAAGTAATCGTATTATTGTGCCAAACTCAACCTTGAATTCGGCTACGATTGAAAATGCATTTTTTCAAGATACACGAAAGAATAACTATTTAGAAATTGAGGTTTCTTATGGAACAGATATTGATTTGGCGATAGATATTTTAAAGAGTTTAGTTGAAAAAACAATGATTGAATATGAAATTCAAAGTGAGGATCCAATTGAAGTAAAAGTAATCAACTTTTCTACAACAGGCATTGATTTGCGTGTTGTTGTTCCAAGTAAAACGAGTTTAGAGGGTTTTGATATGCTCGCAAAAATTCGTTATGAACTTATAAAAGAGTATGAAAAAGCGAATATTCATTTTGGAAATTATTCAGTAGAGGTAAGTCAATCATGATAAAAGTATATACAGAAGTCTTGGGATTTAATAATTTAATGTATCGCTACATGAGTTTACCTAACTCATTATCTTTGGCGGATTTAGCTTATTATACATTGGCATCTTACTTATCTGAAGAATATGCGGATTTTGTGATTGAGTCGAATGGTATTCCTTTTGCGTGTCCAAATTGTGAGGATGAACAATTTAATAAGTTACCTTGTGCTTCATCGATTCAACCAGATTTCAAAGAGGGAGATACTTTTAAGATGGTTTATGATTTAGAAGAGCCTTTTGAGATTGAAATTCAAGTTGAAAAAGTAGATGATATAGAAGAAGAGTCTAGTGTGATTAATGGTCGTGGTTTTGCGATTTGGGATGGCTTTAAAGAATTTCAGGATTATTATTATCAATCCATGGAATTATTTAAAGAATATGTGAAAGCGAATGATATGAATTTATCAGATTTTCCTGTGGATGAAGATCTTGATATTATTGAATTAAACAAGGTATTGGAAGATAATTTTGAAGAATTAAAAGATGTGTATGAGGGTGAATAGATGAAAGTATATGAAATGAGTTTTCGTGATATGGATCAAAAAATGGTAGAGATTCATGGCGTGAAAATGGTTAAGCTTTTAGAGAAGATGGGATTAAAGTTAGATAATCTATATGGTGCATTAATGTATGGTTATATCGATCATAATGCGGGCTTTATTTTTGAAATCGTAGCTTTAGAAACAAAGAAACGTAATATTGAATATCGTATTGTGCCGATTGGTGTATCTTGTAAGATTTGTCGTTTTGATGTGCAGGAAATGGATATTCAAATCTTGGATAATGTGAATGTGGAATTGTTCCAAGATAAGATTGATATGGTTGAAAAGGCTACAGAAGTTTCTAAAGAATTAGAAGAGCTTCGTCTATATAAAGAGTTAGATTCATCCAGACATTTAGAGTATCCAGATGATATCATGGTATATTTTTTAGAAGAAGGAAAAGATGTAGAGGCATGCTGGGTTCGTCTTGAAGGAATACAAGATGGAAAGATGTATGGAAGTGTATTAACGGCTTTGCGCCAGGATTTTGGTGTGAAAGAAAAGGATACAATTTATTTTGGCATGACAGAAATGGAAGATCACAAGTTGGCGTGTGTGTGGGTGAAAGAAGATGAATAAAGAGGATTCATTATATTCAATTTATGTACAAATATTAAAAGAAGAATTAGTGATGGCTATGGGTTGTACAGAGCCTATCGCGATTAGTTATGCGTGTGCTAAGGCAACACAAGTGCTAGATCATTTACCAGATCGTATTGTTGTTAAGGCAAGTGGAAGTATTATTAAAAATGTGAAGAGTGTTATCGTGCCTCATACAAATGGTTTAAAAGGGATTGAAGTTGCAGCTGCTGCAGGAGCTTTATATGGGGATGCAAACGCAAAACTTGAAGTACTTTCTAGTGCGACGCGTGAACAAATAGAAGAATTACCAGAATATGTTCAGAACACAAATATTACTGTGCAGCATATTGAACAAGGTCATGTATTTGATTTAGAAATCAATGTGTATTATGAACAAGAACATGCAAGTGTTCGTATTGTAGATACGCATACGAATATTGTGCAGATTGAAAAAGATTGGAAAGTTATCTTTGAAGATAAGACGACAAGCTTAGAACATAAGGCGGATCATAGTGCTTTGATCATGAAACAAATTTGGGATTTTGCCAAAACCGTGGATATTGAGGATGTAAAAGAAATATTGGATCGTCAAATTGCTTGTAACATGGCTATCGCAAATGAGGGAATTCATAATTCGTATGGTGCAAACATTGGTCATGTGATTTTGAATATGGATTTGGATTGTGTAAAGACAAGGGCCAAAGCTTATGCGGCGGCTGGGTCGGATGCAAGAATGAATGGTTGTGAACTACCAGTAGTCATTAATTCAGGAAGTGGAAATCAGGGGATTACTTGCTGTGTGCCGGTTGTTGTATATGCCAAAGAATTGAATTCTACGCAAGAACAATTGTATCGTGCTTTAGTTTTATCGAATTTGACTGCTATTTATATTAAAACAGGTATTGGTACTTTATCAGCATTCTGTGGGGCTGTTAGTGCTGGAGCTGCAGCAGGAGCTGGAATTGCCTACTTACATGATGGAACATATGAAGAAATTCAACATACCATTGTGAATGCGTTAGCTATTCTTTCGGGAACCATTTGTGATGGGGCAAAGGCTAGTTGTGCAGCTAAGATTGCTTCTAGTATAGATGCCGGTATCATGGGATATTATATGTATAAAAATAAGCAACAATTCTATGCGGGAGATGGAATCGTTGCTCATAGTGTGGATGAAACAATTCAAAATATTGGAACTCTAGGTTCTCAAGGAATGCTTCAAACAAATGATAAAATTATTGAGATGATGATTTCTTGCGATTAAAAGTCGATAAGCGAATGATTAGTTGAGGTTCATATTCCATATGGACGATACGTTTTCGTTCGCTTTTTGTTTGTTCTAGAAGAATGTCTACAGCTTCCTTGCCTTTTTCACAAGCACCATGATCGACGGTTGTAAGTTGAATTTGTGGGAAATCTGTTTCTGGAATATTGTCAAATCCAGCTACACTTGTTTTGATGTTGTGATCTTTTAAACAGGCTAAGATACCTAAAGCTGTCATGTCATTATTTCCTATGTAGGCATCATATTTATCACCTAAAATTTGTTTTGTCAAACGATACCCGTTTTCATATTCCCTTTTTTCAATTGGGTACATATCAAATTGTTTAGAAGAACTAAAGAATACTTGTGTGTTGGATATTACACTTTTTACACCTTCATATCTTTCGTTTCTACCTATTTCTGTTGTATCTAATGGACTTGAAATATACGCAATTTTTTTATGTCCTAATTGTTTTAAATGATTACCTAATAGATTTCCACATTTAAAACTGTTGAGTTCAATCGAATCACAATCGAGATTTTTTGGCTTATCCCCGATAATGATGCATGGAATTTGTTTGGAAAGTGCATTCCATTCATCAACAAATTTTGGGGGATATAGAAGAATGATTCCACATGGTTTTAATAGTTTTAAGCTTGAAAGTGCATGTTTTTCGAGCTCATCTTTACGAAGTGTGGAAATTGTAAGAATTTGTGTTTTGGTCTTGTTTGCTTGTTGAATGATGCTTGAAACGACCATAGAATAATATGAATTTGATAAATTCGAACAAATAACGACAATTGTATTCTTAGTATTTGAATATCTTTTTTTTACTTCTGGCTTTTTATATCCCATTTGTTTGGCTGTTTTTTTGACAAGTTTAACAGTTTCTTCTTTGAAAGAAACATTTTTATTATCACTTAAAATCATAGATACAGTGGATTGTGATACATTTAAAGCTTTGGCTATATCGCGTGTAGTTATTTTGTTTCTTTTCCCCATAATGAACCTCTTTTGATTTATTTTGATTAATTTATTGATTACTAATCAAATTATTAATCAAAGCCTATTTTTATCTTACACCATTTTATTTGATTGTCTAGCTATTAATCAATAATTTGATTAATAAAATCAGTTGGTTTTACCCGTTTGAAAGGAAATAAAAATAGGCGTATCGTTACTTTGAAAGAGGTGTGAACTATGTATGATTGTATAATAATTGGAGCGGGTATCAGTGGATGCTCTTTAGCTTTTGAATTGAGTAAATATAGTGGAAAAGTATTGTGGTTAGAAAAAAATAATGATGTGGCAGATGAAACGACCAAGGCCAATAGTGCAATTATTCATGCGGGCTATGATCCAGAGCCAAATACTTTGATGGCAAAATATAATATTTGGGGTAATAAAATTATTCCTTCTTTATGTAAAGATTTAGATGTACCTTGTAAAAATATTGGTTCTTTAGTTGTTGGATTTAGTGAAGAGGATGATAAGACAATTGAAGTGTTATATAAGCGTGGTATTGAAAATGGTGTTGAAAATCAGCGTATTATTAAGCAGCCTGAGTTATCAAAAATGGAACCAAATTTAAATCCAGCTTGTACAAGCGCTTTATATGCACCAAGTGCATGTATTATCAATCCTTGGCAGTTTGCGATCGCATTAAGTGAAGTGGCAATTCAAAATGGTGTAGAGCTTCGTTTGAATGAAGAGGTTACGAGTATAAAAAAAGATGAAGATATCTTTATCGTGAATGATACATACAAGGCTAAGTTAGTTGTAAATTGTGCGGGTGTTATGTGTGATCATGTAACTGGACTTATCAAGAAGCCAAATTATAAGATTACGCCGAATAAGGGTGAATATTATTTATTGGATAAATCACAAGGAAACTTGGTTCATCATGTTATTTTCCAATGTCCTACAAAGATTGGTAAGGGTGTGTTGGTTGCTCCTACTGTAGATGGAAACTTGATTGTAGGTCCTACAAGTACAAATACAGATGTGGATGATTATTCAACAAGCGCTGCAGGTTTAAAAACAATTCGTGGAAATGCGATTAAATCTGTACCGTATATGAAACTTCAAGAAAATATTCGTACATTTGCAGGATTGCGTGCAAGAAGTGATACAAAAGATTTTATTGTTGGCGAGGATGAGGATGTGCATAATTACTTCTCGATTGCAGGTATGGCAAGTCCTGGTTTAAGTAGTGCAAGTGCAATCGCATTAGATGTTGTGAGAATGATGCAGGAAAAGAATTATTTTTTAAATTTAAAGAAGGATTATGTTTCTACAAGAAAAGTTGTTCGATTTAAAGAAATGTCACATGAACAAAGAAAAGAATATATTGAAAAACATCCTGAGTATGGTCGTATTATTTGTCGTTGTGAAACGATCAGCGAGGGAGAAATTATTGATGCGATTCGTCGCAGTCCAAAACCAGTGAGTTTAGATGGAATCAAACGTCGATGTAATGCAGGTATGGGAAGATGTCAGTCTGGTTTCTGTGGACCTAGAGTACAAGAGATTCTTGCCAATGAGTTGGGCGTTAGTCAACTAGATATCATGTTAGATAAGAATGGTTCTTATATTTTATGTGGAAGAACAAAGGAGAATGACGATGAATAATAAGTATGATGTAGTAGTCATTGGTGGTGGTCCTGCAGGTCTTGCCAGTGCGATGGCAGCCAAACAAAATGGCGCAAAATCTGTTTTGATTATTGAACGAGATAAAGAGTTGGGTGGTATTTTAAATCAGTGTATTCATAATGGTTTTGGTTTACACCACTTTAAAGAGGAATTAACAGGCCCAGAATATGCCGGTAAATATATTGATGAAGTCAATAAGACAGATATTGATATCTTATTGGATACAATGGTTATTGAGATTACACCAGATAAAATGGTGTATTGTTCAAGTAGCATTCATGGATATTTAATGATTCAGGCTAAATCGATTATTTTAAATATGGGTTGTCGTGAAAGAACACGTGGAGCCATTGCGATTCCAGGCACAAGAGCTTCTGGTGTATTTACGGCAGGTGCAGCTCAGCGATATGTAAATATTGAAGGGTATATGCCTGGTAAAAGAGTTGTGATTTTGGGTAGTGGTGACATTGGTTTGATTATGGCTCGAAGAATGACTTTAGAAGGCGCAAAAGTTTTGGCAGTTGTTGAAGTTATGCCTTATTCGAATGGTTTGAATCGTAATATTGTTCAATGTCTACATGATTATGATATCCCATTGTATTTAAGCCATACAATTACGGATATTGTGGGTAAGTCTAGAGTAGAAAAAGTTGTTGTTTCTAAGGTGGATGAAAATAGAAATCCAATTGAAGGAACCGAGATGGAATTTGATTGTGACTGCGTTTTATTGTCAGTTGGATTGATTCCAGAAAATGAGTTGTCAAATGATTTAGGGGTTGAAATGGATTCTAGAACACATGGACCTATTGTTTATGAAAATATGGAGACTTCTATGGAAGGGGTATTCGCATCAGGCAACGTTGTGCATGTGCATGATTTAGTGGATTTTGTAAGTTTGGAAAGTGAAAAGGCTGGAATGGGTGCTGGTCGATATGTTTCAAATGGCGAAGTATCTAAGGATCGTGTCGTTAAGACGATAAATGGAGATAATATTTCGTATGTAGTTCCGCAATATATTCGTAAGGATAATGTAGAAAAGAGTGTTGAACTATCTTTCCGTGTAAGAAGACCAACACAACAGGTAAATATTGTTGTGAGGGATGGGGATACTGTAATTGCGAAGTTTAAAAAGGAACATGTGATACCAAGTGAAATGGAGAAGATATCTATTCCTAAAGTGTTGCTTGAAAAGGCAGATAAAGAATTGGTTGTATCTGTAAAGGAGGATGCGTAATGAGAGAGTTAATTTGTATAACTTGTCCTAAGGGTTGTTACTTAAAGGTGGATGAAGAAAATGATTATAAAGTAACTGGAAATGGCTGTCCTAGAGGTGCAATCTATGGAAAGAAAGAGTGTACACATCCAACTCGTGTGGTGACAAGTACAGTTAAAATTGTAGGTGCAGAAATTGAAAGATTGAGTGTGAAGACGAATGGGGATATTCCAAAAGAAAAAATCTTTGATGTGATGAAAGAGTTGAATCATGTAGTTGTGAAGGCACCAGTACATCGTGAAGATGTAATTGTCTCTGATATTTGTGGTACGGGCGTTGATTTAGTTGCGACGAAAGACTTATAATATGGCTGTTAAAAGTGGGGAGCTTTTAGGCTGAGAGTAGGTTTGTCCTAGACCCTATAACCTGATTTGGATAATGCCAACGTAGGGAATATATCTTTTTGATAGTGAGCTGCAGATTGGTTTTCTGCAGCTTTTTTCTTGGTGGTGAGAAAATGAATTATTCTATTTTTGATGTGGATGGAACAATACTAGATTCAATGGAAGTATGGAATACTTTGGCAAGTCAATATGTTCAAAGTTTGGGGATGGTTCCCGAAAAAAATCTTGATGAAGTTGTTTCAGATATGAGTTTAGAACAGAGTGCAACATATTTGAAGAAGCATTATGGAATCAATAAATCAGAAGAACAAATCATTTCAGAAGTATTGAATCTTATATCGGATTTTTATAAGTATGAAGTGAAGCTTATGCCTGGGTTTAAAGATTTTATTTCACATTATGATTCAGTCAATGTGATTGGTACGAGTTGTGATGAAAAGCTAGTAAAAATTGCGTTGAATAGACTGGGTGTGTTGAATTATTTTGAAGATATTATAACTTGTTCAAAGGTGAATAAGTCAAAGAATGATCCGGATTTTTATTTGGCTTGTGCACAAGTTTTAAACCAAAGACCGGAAGATATAGTTGTGTTTGAGGATGCAGATTATTGTATAGATGTGGCGAGAAAAATTGGATTTAAAGTGATAAAAATAAGAGATTGGAGAGATTTAAATGAAAAGTGCATTAACAATTGCGGGAAGTGATTCGAGTGGAGGAGCAGGCATTTAGGCAGATATCAAAACAATGTGTGCTAACCATGTATTTGCGACAAGTGCAATTACGGCATTAACTGCTCAAAATACTTTGGGAGTTACAGTACTTTGGGAGTTACAGGTATTATGGATGTAATACCTGAATTTTTAGGTGAACAACTAGATGCAGTATTTACAGATATTTATCCGGATGCGGTAAAGATTGGAATGGTATCAAGTTCTAGTTTGATTGAAATGATCGCAAAGAAACTTAAGGAATATAAGGCAGAAAATATTGTGGTCGATCCTGTAATGGTTGCGACAAGTGGTGCAAGATTGATTAGTGAAGATGCGATTGAAACATTAAAAAAAGAATTGTTGCCTTTAGCTACTTTGATTACTCCAAATATTCCGGAAGCAGAAGTACTTTCAGAAATGGATATTGTGGATGAGGAAAGTATGGTTGAAGCGGTAAAAAAAATCAGTGAAACTTTTGGATGCGCTATTCTAGTTAAGGGCGGTCATCAAATCAATGATGCGAATGATTTATTATATAGAAACGATTCATTTACTTGGTTTAAAGGGAAACGTATCAATAATTCAAATACACATGGTACGGGTTGCACTTTGTCGAGCGCAATCGCATCAAATCTTGCGAAAGGATTTGATTTGGATGATTCGGTAAAACGTGCAAAGGATTATATTTCAGGTGCGTTAAGTGCAATGCTTGATTTAGGTAAAAGCTCAGGTCCGATGGATCATTCGTTTGCGATAGATAATGAATATACAAAGAAACCATTCTAGTGTTGGTGTCTAGAATGGTTTCTTTTTATTTATTATTATTTTTTTAGGAGAGAGATATGAATATTGGTTTATTTCTATATTCATTGCCTTATCTTTAAGGCACTTATAGAATATCATTCTATGTTG